>OGEU01002100.1_pt1 | contig 14999 bp, 10 predicted proteins | sample 1570651 | NCBI WGS metagenome assembly OGEU01 (sample SAMEA2582129, study PRJEB24529) | metagenome | biome: Human gut stool | place: China | collected 2011 | reverse complement strand
AATCACATGTGATTATTTTATAAATGTATTTTTAAATAGTTATAATTAAATAAAGAGGTACAGTTCACGGGTAAATCAATATTTACAGCAAAGTTCTTCGGTGCAATGGTTTCGTCGCCGGACCAAACTCCGCAGGTTCCTGTTATGTTCTTTCTTATTATACGTTACTTTGAAAGACCTGCTCCAAGTGTCCGGCTCGTGAAATCCATTCACCTTCGAGCTTCCATAAAATGACGCGTGAACTGTAAAAACAAATGAGAACATTATATTTAGATTGTGGAATGGGTGCAGCAGGTGATATGCTGACAGCAGCACTTTCAGAGCTTCTGCCTGATCAGGATGCATTTTTTGAAAAAATGAATGCACTTGGAATCCCGGGAGTTCATTTTGAAAAAGAAAAAACTCAAAAATGCGGTATTACAGGAACACACAGTAAGGTAACAGTAAATGGTGAGGAAGAGGAAAGCCTTGATGTGCATCATCATGATCACGATCATCATCATGACCATGAAGACCATCACCATGACCACGACCACGATCATGAAGACCATGACCACGATCATGAAGACCATCATCATGACCACGATCATGCGCATGGTGCACATCATCACCACAGCAGCCTGCATGATATTGAGCATATCGTAAGAGATCATCTGCCGGTATCAGATCGCGTAAAGGATGATATAATGGCAGTTTATCAGCTGATCGCCCAGGCTGAAAGTGCAGCACATGGTGTACCAGTTGATCAAATTCATTTTCACGAAGTAGGAACTATGGATGCCGTTGCTGATATTACAGCAGTCTGTATGCTTATGGAGGAGCTTTCTGTTGATCAGGTGATTGTATCACCAGTTCATGTTGGAAGCGGAAAAGTACGCTGTGCACATGGTATTTTGCCAGTACCAGCACCGGCAACTGCTTATATTTTAAAGGATGTGCCGATTTATGGAGGAAGGATTCAGGGAGAGCTTTGTACACCGACAGGCGCAGCACTTTTAAAACATTTTGCTACAAAATTTGGTGATATGCCAGTTATGAAGACGAAGGCTATCGGTTATGGAATGGGCAAGAAGGATTTTGAAATGGCAAATTGTGTCCGTGCGATGTTAGGAGAGACAGCAGATGATGTAAGCCGTGTTTCTGAGCTTTGCTGCAACATAGATGATATGACTGCAGAGGAAATTGGCTTTGCAACAGAGACAATTTTAGCATCAGGTGCTCTGGAAGTGTTTACTGTCTCCACAGGAATGAAAAAATCCAGACCAGGCATTTTACTTGAGGTGATGTGCCGTGAGGAAGATCGAGACCGCATGATTGAACTTATATTTTTGCATACAACTACGCTTGGTGTTAGAGAGCAGTTTTCAAGACGCTATACTATGACACGCTCTATAAAGACAATAAAGACTCCATATGGTGATGTGAGAAAGAAAGTTTCGACAGGCTATGGTACTTCACATGAAAAGTATGAGTATGAAGATTTGGCATCAATTGCAAGAAAGCAGGGAATATCCATTCGCGAAGCAAGGCAGACTGCAAGTGACTTTGATAAATAAAAAAGCTGATTAGAATTTTTATTTACAAAAAAGGAGAATGATATGAGAAAAAAACATGTAAGAAATTTAACGGCAGGCTGTGCTGCGTTTATGGCGGCAGCATTTGTAGTTTCAGCAGGCTTTTCAAAAACAGCATTTGCAGACGAAGCAGACAAAACTACACTTGTATATGGAAGCACTGACTATACACGCATTAACCCGGCAATGGATGAGCACTGCGAAATAAATGTGCTGTTATTTGATGGTCTTACTGATCATGATGGTGATAATCAAATTATTCCGCGTCTGGCAAAGAGCTGGGAGTATGATGAGGAGAATTTAACATACACGTTTCATCTTGAGGAAGGTGTCAAGTGGCATGATGGTGAGCCTTTTACAGCAGAGGATGTAAAATTTACATTTGAAGCAATTATGGATCCGGCAAATGAATCAGAGAATGCACCTGATTATGAGGATATAGAGAGCATTGAGGTGATTGACGAACATACGGTAGCTTTTCATCTTTCTAACGTTAATACCGCTTTTTTGGAATATATGACAAAACCTGTTATGCCAAAGCATCTGTTAGAGGGTGAAGATTGGCAGACATCTGACTTTTTCCGTGCACCAGTTGGAACAGGACCATATAAGTTTGTAAGCTGGGATGCAGGACAGACTATTACAATGGAAAAGAATGAGGAGTATTTTGCCGGTGCAGCTAATATTGATACAATTGTATTTAAGATTGTGACAGATGATAATGCAAAGGCAATGCAGCTATTAAGCGGCGAGCTTGATTTGGCGCAGATTACACCAAAGGAAGAATCACTTTTTGCTGATAATGACGAATTTAAAGTGTACGATATGACAACTTCTGACTACAGGGGCATTCTCTACAACTTTAATAACGAGTATTGGCAGGAAAATGCCGATCTGATCCCGGCAATCAATTATGCGATTGACCGTCAGGCAATTCTTGATGCAGTGCTGTTAGATAAGGGTGAAGTGGCATATGGTCCTCTGCAGCGAAATAAATATAACAATGAAAATGTGGAGCACTACGATTACAACTTAGAAAAGTCAGCAGAGATTTTTGAAGCAGCAGGATGCACACAAGATGCAGATGGCTACTGGTGCAGAAACGGGGAGAGAATTAGCTTTACAATTAACGCGACACCGGGTGATCAGGTGCGCATTGATATGGCGCAGATTGCAGCACAGCAGCTTCGCGAGGCAGGACTTGATGTAAAAGCAGATGTACCGGCAGGCGGAATCGACTGGGCAGGACAGGAGTGTTGCATCATTGGATGGGGATCTCCGTTTGATGCAGATGATCATACATACAAGGTATTTGGTACAGATAAGGGAGCGAACTATTCTGGATATTCAAATGCACTTGTAGATGAATACTTAACACAGGCACGCCAGACAGAGAATGAAAATGAGCGTAAGGAGGCTTATGCAAAGTTCCAGGAAGCATTAGCAGAGACACCAGCTTACACATTCTTCTGCTATATTGATGCGCTTTACGCAGCAGAGAATACGATTCAGGGAATAGATGAAGATACTGTATTAGGTCATCACGGTGTAGGCATTTTCTGGAATATCTGTGACTGGACAATTGAAAATCAGTAACAAAACGAAAGGAAATGAGCGATGAAGAACAAATGGCTTAGTGTGCTTTTCAAAAAGATCGCTGCATTTTTTATCAGCATATGGGTGCTGTCTGCCATTGTGTTTTTCTTATCACGAATTACGCCGATTGATCCGCTGCAGTCGTACTATGGTGAGCGCGTAGAGAAAATGAGTGAAGAACAAAAGGACAGTGCCAGAGAACGTCTTGGATTAAATGATCCGATTCCGGTACAATATGTGCGCTGGCTTAAGCTGGCGCTGTCCGGTGATTTTGGAATCTCCTACAAATATAAGCAGGACGTTACTATTGTGATTAAAGAACGTATCCAAAATACACTTATTTTAGGCGTATTAAGCTATGTGATTTTATTTATTGGAGCACTGCTGTTAGGACTTTTATGTGCTTGGAATGAAAATAAATTTGCAGACAGACTTATTGTGCGCCTTGGAACGATTACAAGCTGCATTCCTGAATTTTGGATGGCACTCATACTGATTTTTGTGTTCAGCGTATTGCTTGGCTGGCTCCCGGCAAGCGGTGCATATTCAATTGGAGGAGGCAGCTTACTTGACAGGTTGCGTCATCTTGTGCTGCCATTGATTGCCTCAGTGGCTGGTCATTTGTGGTATTTTGCCTATATGGTGCGAAATATGCTCTGCGAAGAAACACGTTCAGAATATATCGTGCTTGCACGTGCAAAGGGAACAAAAGACAGCACAATCTTATTTCGTCACTGCCTAAAAAATGTGCTGCCAGCTTATATTAGTCTTATGGCAGTTTCGGTAGCGCATATTCTTGGCGGTACTTATTTGGTAGAAGCAGTATTTGGATATCCGGGAATTGGTATGCTTACGTATGAGAGTGCCAAAACGTCTGATTACAACATGCTTATGGTACTATGCCTTTTAACAGGAGTAGTGATGATAGCAGCAAACACGATTGCAGAGCTAGTGAACGCAAGGTTAAATCCATATATGGCGCAGGAGGAAAAATGAGCTTTGAAAAACATATAATGAAGAGAAAAAAAGTACCGTTTCTTTCCTTTGTGCTGCTTGGTATTTTGATTATGGGATGTGTGTTTGTACCGTTTTTTTGCAAAGATGCGTCATATATGGATCTTATGAACTGCAGCCGCGCACCAGGGCGTGAATTTTTCTTTGGAACAGATACTATGGGACGCGATCTGTTTTCATGTATCTGGCATGGCGGACGTGTTTCTCTTACCATTGGCTTTTTATCAGCTGCAATATCAGCAGTTATTGCAGTTTTGTATGGCACAGCAAGTGCACTATCACCTGCGTGGCTGGATAGGCTTTTGATGCGTCTTGTAGATGTGCTTCTTTCTGTTCCGTCGCTTTTGCTTGTCTTATTTGTGCAGGCAGTATTTGGAAAAAATATTATAGGAATGAGTGCATCGATAGGACTTTGCGGATGGTTTTCAATGGCAAAAATCGTGCGCACACAGGCAAAAACAGTAAAAGAAAGCGGCTTTGTCACGGCATCACAGTGTATGGGCGGCGGTTTTTTTCATGTGCTTTACTGGCATCTTGCTCCAAATTTTCTTCCATCCATTTTATTTATGATTATTATGAGTGTACGAACAGCAATAGCCGAAGAATCAACACTCAGCTTTCTGGGGCTTGGCCTTCCAATAGAGACAATCTCGTGGGGCAGTATGCTGGCACTTGCCCAGAATGCGTTTGTTATGCGCGCATGGTGGATGATTTTGATTCCAGGCCTTTTCTTAATACTCCTTTTTTTATGTCTCACCGAGATAGGAAGCTGGTGCCAAGAGCGCATGAATCATAAAAAGAGGCAGATGTAAAACATTCTTAGAACAGACAATAATATAAGCTGAGAAACAGGTCAGAACATTGAATCTAATTGGCCTGTTACAAGTTGATTGAATTTATCGTTAACAGAGCTTTCTGTTAGCCAACAGCTTAATTCAATATATTTTTCGTTTGCCATATTTAGTCGGCCCAATTGAATATCTGTCAAAATATTTTTTGCTGTTACAAGTACTTTTGGATGTGGACTGTCAACAATAAATTGTACTCTTGCTGAAGATTGGCCTAATCGTTCAAGAAGTAATTTCTGCTTTTCCCAACGAAGACGCGATTTGCCACTTTCAAATCTGCTGTAGGTTTCAGGTTCTATAATTCCTTCGCATGCCTGATGCTGTGTCAAGCCTTTTTGTAAGCGTGCATTTCGGATGACATCATTTGAAATCCATATGTGATTATCGGTAGATGATTCCCATATAGCATAAGGATTTATCGCTGAAGAACTGACAATCAAGTCATATTTTTTATATTCATTTAAAATTTTTTCTTGAACAGAGAATTGCGTATTACGTGAAGCAGAGATAAAATGTTTTTGACAATTAAGTATTAACCATATGGCACCGTTGTTTTGCTCACGCTTCATGAGTCTTTTTGTCTGTTCTAAGATAGTCCATGCCTGCTTAATGTTTCCTTCAATAAATTCTAACTTAGCTAGTTTTACTGCTGCAAGTGGAAGAATACGAATACTTTCTTTGTTGCGTTTTTGCATACAGGCAAACAAAAAAGGTCTGCAAAGCCACTCTAAAATTTCTTTTGCATCAGATGTCTGTTGGTTGTATAATAAGGCATCTGATGTTAAATAAATAAGCTCTAATTCAAGCTCAGCTAAAAAATAATGACCATTTTTACACCATTCTTCAATTGATACGGAATGAAGAGTTTTCCATGTTTTTCTTAGATGAGCTAAGTACATAATTTCTAAAGTGCTTGAAGTGCATTCCGTATAAAATAAAACAGTGTTTGCTTTTTGTGTTAGAGCAGTTTTCAAAAGCCAGCCATAGATTACCTGTACAAATAGATCATGAATGCGGCCGCTTCCTTGAATAACGGCATCTGTATTTTGCCATGCATTAGAGTAATCAAAAACTAATAATTTTCCTTTTTTTAATAGTTCCTTTTGCTTTTCCAGCTGCTGCTGTGTAGCATTTAAGGGAATGCTTCTTAATTCGTCTGTAATAGATCGTAATACCTTTCTTTTTTGAAGTAATGTTTCTTCATCTTTTGTAATATAGCATTTGTAAATAAGTGGTGACACAGACATTCTTTCCAATAAAAAATCCCAGATCATTCTATCTCCCAAGCCTTCATCATGTTCGATTTTACTGAATTTTTTTGCGGTTAAAACACCTTCACGAATTGTTTGGGAAGATATTCCGTAATCGTCAAGACCTTGCAAAAACAGATCACCAATTGTATAATTTAAACTCAATAGAATCTCCTCCCTGTCAGCTTTGTAAATTAGACAATAATAGTAAAATATTACAGCATATTAGGCTATTTGTAAATGATCAGAAAAGGAAAAAAATAAAAAATAAAGTCCAAATATATCATTTGGATTATGGCAGATAAATGATATCATAAATATGCAAAATGCAATAGAAAATATTGAGGGATAAATGAAATAATGAAATTGATAATGACCTATTACAAAAAAATGATTATCACATATAAAAAGCTTTTTGTGATGTCATTTGTGATTATGGCGGCAGTGACCGTGAGCAACCTTTTGATTCCGTGTGGAATGCGCTTTTTGGTAGACAGTATCTCACAGGCGAACAGTCTTGGACAGAAAGAACTTCTTTTTTTGCTTGCCGCATTCGCAGCATTTTTATTATGTATGGGGTTGAATACCTGGATGGAAATTAGATGGTATTTGCTGCTAGATAAGTTAGGCGGTCTTTGTATGAGAGACTTGACACTCAAGATGGAGGCAGCACTTGCGGCCGCTTCCCTATCCGATGCCGATAAGATTGGTGCGGAGGTGTTAAAGCATACAATGTATGCTGATGTGCTTGATGTATTTCGTGTGACAGGTCATCATATACCGTCGTTTATCAGTGCGGTATTGACAACTATTGTATGTATGGTATTGGCCTTTGCATTTAGCATGAAATTTGCAGTTTTTTTGGTGTTTTCAGTTGGTCTTGGCTGGTATGTGTCATTTTTGGGGCGAAAGCGAATTTCACAAAAGGCAGGCAAGACAAATCAGAAAATGAAACAGTGCCATGCCGTCTGCAATCAGTATATTGACTCAATGACACTTGTCCAGACAAACGATGTGCTCGATTACTTTCAGCAGGAAACAACGAGAAAATTAAGTGATTTTATTCAGACTGCAAAAAAAGAAGATCGCCTTATGCTTTTTTGGTCTAAGTTGTCCGAACATTATAACACGATATCTACTATGCTGCTGTCTGTTTTATTGTTGATTCCTTCATGGGGCGGATCAATTGGGAATTTGATCTTTTTTACGATGTTGTCAACGGTAATTAATTCGCAGGGTCAGAATGCACAGGAATTGCTGCGGCAAATTATGCGCGCACAAGTAAGCTTTGAGAATGTAGATAAGGTGTGCAAATTAGAGCCGCGCCAGAAAGCAGAGTCATTAACAGATGTTGAATCAATCGAGTTCGACTCAGTTTGTTTTTCTTATGCAAGCGGTGCACCTGCCTTAACACAAGTTTCCTGCTGTCTGCAAAAAGGACAGATGGTTCGCCTGATGGGTGAAAATGGCTGTGGAAAGTCTACATTTATAAAGCTCTTGCTTGGACTTTATCGGCCAGACAGTGGAACAATAAGAATCAATTCACAATCAGTTGATGCTTATTGCAAACATGATATGAGCCGCCAGTTTTTGTACGTTGGTCAGGAGGAGATTTTTTTAAACGAGACAGTAGAAAATTATTTACACATTATCACACAGAACAAGGGAGAAACTGTGACATATCTGTTAAAAGAATATGATATGGCGGCGGATCGTGCCATCGAAAATGAGGGAAAATCATTGTCGGTGGGACAGCGAAAGAAACTGTTAATCATGAAAATGCTTCTTAGAATCGAAGAAGCCTCTGTTTTGATTGTAGATGAAATAGAGGCTGGTCTTGATCAAGAAACAAGAGAAAAATATGAGCAGTTGTTAAATTTTATTGCGAAAAAGAAGAATAAACTTATAATTGTCGTTGAGCATGACCCACAAGGGACGATTGAATTTACAAAAATAATGCATTTTCAGAGTGGTCGTCTTGTGAATTGTGACAATTTCCAGTAAATGCATATCGTAAAATGAAATTTCTGCTTGCAATTTGCACTTTCGTGTGCTATAGTAATGAACCATAAGAAACGCATTGAAGGAGACTCTATCCCAACGATCTTGACAGGAAGAGGGCGTCACCGACTGAGAGCGCCGTCATGAGGGACTGGGTGTGGGAACGCTCCGGAGCGGGCATTCTGAGCTTTTATTATGAGTAAAAGGGTAGGTTTGCACGTTGGTTTACGTTATAACCATAGAGTGATCCAGATATGGATTGAATGCGGGTGGTACCGCGGAACGAAGATGTTTCGCCCCGGAGACTGTAATAAGTTACAGTTTCCGGGGTTTTTTGTATAATGCAGCAACTTGCAAAACAAGTTAGCGAATCCGAATATTTTTAGAATTGCGAGAGTTACGGAGTAACGGAGCAATTCGTAAGCATTATAATAAATAAAGGTACCAGCATCAACCATGGAGACTCGTATTTTGGCTGAAAAGAAAGGACAACATGGAATTTATCAGTGGAATCAGCAAGAAAGAGTATGTAAGCATCAAGGAACTGGCACAGGGAAGCTGTGATGGAAAGACCGTCCGCATGGAGGGCATGGTTCATGCCGTAAGAGATATGGGCGATGTGCGCTTTGTCATTTTGAGAAAGGCAGAGGGACTCGTTCAGTGTGTCTACGAGGAAAAAACAGCAGGCTTTGCACTTGGCGAACTCAAGGATGAGAGCGCAGTGCGCGTAGCAGGTGTTGTCTATGAGGAGGCAAGGGCGCCATTTGGAAGGGAACTTCGACTGACTGAAGTGACCGTTTTATCTGAGCCTTCTGCTGCAATGCCGTTGCCTGTCAGCAAATGGAAACTGAATACTTCACTGGAAGCAAAATTAAACTACCGTCCACTGTCCCTTAGAAACCTTCAAGAGCGAGCAAAGTTTCGTATTCAGGAGGGCATCGCAAGAGGGTTCCGCGAGTTTTTAACAACTCAGGGCTTTACGGAAATCCGTACCCCAAAGATCGGAGCCAAGGGAGCAGAGGGCGGTTCTAACGTATTTAAGCTTGATTATTTCCACCGTCCGGCAGTGCTCGCACAGAGCCCGCAGTTCTACAAGCAGATGATGGTCGGCGTATTTGACCGCGTGTTTGAGACCGGACCGGTATTCCGTGCAGAAAAGCACAATACAAAGCGCCATTTAAACGAATATACGAGTCTTGATTTTGAGATGGGATTTATCGATAGCTTCGAAGACATCATGGCAATGGAAACTGGATTTTTACAGTACACAATGGAGCTGTTGAAAAAGGATTATGCAAGAGAGATTGAAATGCTAGGCATCACACTTCCAAAGGTAGATGAGATTCCGCAGGTTCGTTTCGACGAGGCCAAGCGCTTAGTATCCGAAAAGTATCACAGACAGATCAGAAACCCATATGATCTAGAGCCAGAGGAAGAGGCACTGATTGGTCGTTACTTTGAGGAAGAGTACAAAGCCGATTTCGTATTTGTCACCCATTATCCAAGCAAAAAGCGCCCGTTCTATGCAATGGACGATCCAGACGACAAGAACTTCACCCAGAGCTTCGACCTGTTGTTCAAGGGACTTGAGGTGACAACAGGTGGTCAGCGTATTCATGAATATCAGATGCTTCTAGATAAAATCGAGGCAAAAGGCATGACAACCGAAGGAATGGAGCAGTATTTAGATATCTTTAAGCATGGCATGCCGCCGCACGGAGGACTTGGAATCGGACTCGAGCGTTTGACAATGAAACTGATCGGAGAAGATAACGTGCGCGAGACCTGCCTATTCCCAAGAGATCTCTCCCGTCTGGAGCCGTAAAATTAGACAAACCCCGAGGTGCAAGTGTTTCACGAGGCGATGCCGTGTAGCGAAGCCGTAAGGCGAAGCGATTTTGGCTCGCCGACGAAATCACTTGACCGAGTGGGTTTTCGTAACTTAGAATGTTATAAAGAAGAAAGGAACAATTCGATGGCGAACAAGATTGATGACGAAACGATCGACTATGTCGGCATTTTAGCAAAGCTTGAACTTTCCCCAGAGGAAAAAGAGCAGGCAAAAAAGGATATGTCCGACATGCTTGACTATATTGATATGCTTGGCGAACTAGACACCTCAAATGTAGAGCCAATGAGCCACGCATTCCCAGTTTTTAATGTATTCCGTGAGGATGTTGTGACAAATGGGGATGGAAGTGAGGACACACTCGCAAATGCGCCAGCTCAGAAAAATAGCGCATTTAAGGTTCCAAAGACCGTGTAAAAAAGCTGAAAAAAGTTAGGTCTTAAAAGGCTGATATAACAGGAGAGATCTCAATGGATATTCAAAAGTTGACAGCGGTTTCGCTGGGTAAAAAGATAAAAGAAAAAGAATTATCTGTGCGTGAAGCGTTAGAAGCATCTTTTGCACAGATTGATCAGACAGAATCACAGTATCATGCATATGTGACAATTGACAGAGAGGGTGCATACAGACAGGCAGATGCTGTTCAGGAAAAAATTGATAAGGGTGAGCTGACTGGCCCACTTGCAGGTGTACCGGTAGCGATCAAGGATAACATGTGCACAAAGGGACTGCTCACCACCTGTAGCTCAAAGATTTTGGAAAATTATATTCCAACTTATACGGCCACAGCAATTGAAAATCTGATAAACGCTGGATGTGTTGTAATTGGAAAGACCAACATGGATGAGTTTGCGATGGGAAGCACAACCGAAACTTCATACTTTGGTGTGACGAAAAACCCACACAATCCAGAGCATGTTCCAGGTGGTTCTTCAGGTGGAAGTGCAGCGGCAGTTGCATCAAATGAGTGTTATTTTGCACTTGGTTCCGATACAGGCGGCTCAATCCGTCAGCCATCTGCATTCTGTGGTATCACTGGTATGAAGCCAACCTACGGAACAGTTTCACGTTATGGACTGATTGCATACGGCTCCTCGCTCGACCAGATCGGTCCAATGACAAAGAATGTCACCGACTGTGCAGCTGTTCTTGACACCATTGCTTCCTATGATAAGAAAGACAGCACTTCGATTAAAAGAGACGACTATGACTTCTCATCTGCACTCGTATCGGATGTCAAGGGTCTTCGAATTGGTCTTCCAAAAGATTACTTTGGTGAAGGTCTTGACGGTGAAGTAAAGGCAGCAATCTTCAAAGCAGCAAAGACATTAGAAGGAATGGGTGCGATTGTTGAAGAGTTTGATTTAGGACTTGTAAAATATGCAATTCCTGCCTACTATGTCATTGCATCGGCAGAGGCTAGTTCAAATCTCGAGAGATTTGATGGTGTCAAGTATGGCTACCGCACAAAAGAATACGATGGTCTTCACAATATGTACAAAAAGACACGTTCCGAGGGCTTTGGACCAGAGGTAAAGCGCCGTATTATGCTGGGTTCTTTTGTTCTTAGTTCCGGTTACTATGATGCTTATTACCTAAAAGCATTAAAGACAAAGGCGCTGATCAAGAAAGAATTTGACAAAGCATTTGAAAAATATGATATCATTTTGGCACCGGCAGCACCGACAACGGCACCTCTTTTGGGAAGCAGCTTGCGTGATCCAATGAAAATGTATTTGAGTGATATTTACACAATATCCGCAAATCTTGCCGGAATTCCAGGCTTGTCAATTCCATGTGGAAAGGACAAAAATGGACTTCCAATCGGAATGCAGCTTCTAGGCGGCTGCTTTAAAGAAAAAACATTGCTTCGCGCAGGCTTTGCGTATGAGACGGAAAGAGAGGAGGAAGCTTGATGGCACAGTATGAAACCGTGATCGGTCTTGAAGTTCATGTAGAGCTTGCAACAAAAACAAAAATTTTCTGCGGCTGCTCTACCGCATTCGGAGGAGCACCAAACAGCCATACTTGCCCAGTCTGCACCGGTCTTCCGGGTTCTCTTCCGGTATTAAACAAGCAGGTTGTTGAGTATGCAATGGCAGTTGGTCTCGCGACAAACTGTCAGATTAACCAGTATTGTAAATTTGATCGTAAGAACTATTTTTATCCGGATAACCCACAGAACTATCAGATTTCTCAGCTGTATTATCCGATTTGCCATGACGGCGGTGTTGAGATTGATGTAAATGGTCAGAAAAAGATTGTGCGCATCCATGAGATTCATATGGAGGAGGATGCCGGAAAATTGGTTCATGACGAATGGGAAGATGTCTCACTGGTGGACTACAATCGTTCTGGTGTGCCGCTAATTGAGATTGTATCTGAGCCAGATATGAGAAGTGCCGATGAAGTCATTGCCTATCTGGAAAAGCTTCGATTAATCATTCAGTATCTTGGTGCATCTGACTGTAAGCTTCAGGAAGGTTCCATGAGAGCCGATGTCAACTTGTCAGTTCGTCCAGTTGGCTCAGAGACCTTTGGTACTCGTACCGAGATGAAGAACTTAAACTCCTTCAAGGCCATTGCCCGCGCAATTGAATCGGAGCGTGCCCGTCAGATTGAGTTGATCGAAGAAGGAAAGAAGGTCACACAGGAGACCAGACGTTGGGATGACAATAAGGAATATTCCTATCCAATGCGTTCGAAGGAGGATGCACAGGATTATCGCTATTTCCCAGACCCAGATCTGCCGCCTCTTCAGATTCCAGACGAGTGGATTGAGCGCTTAAAGTCTGCTCAGCCAGAGCTTTGTGATGAAAAGATGGCACGCTATAAGGAAGAATATGAGATTCCGGATTATGATGCTGATATTATCACTGGATCAAAGCGCATGGCTGATATTTTTGAAGAGACAGTTGCTCTTGGTGCAGCACCTAAAAAGGTATCCAACTGGTTAATGACAGAGACGATGCGTCTTCTAAAAGAGCATACAATGGAGCCGGACGAACTTGACTTTTCTCCAAAAAATTTGGCTACACTAATTTCGCTTGTCGAGAAAAAGACAATCAACCAGACCGTTGCAAAAGAGGTCTTTGAGAAAATTTTTGCAGACGATATCGAGCCGGAAAGCTATGTAAAAGAGCATGGTTTGGGCATGGTAAGCGATACTGGTGCATTACAAAAGACCATCGAAGAGATCATTGCAGCAAATCCGCAGTCAGTAGCAGACTATAAAGCAGGAAAGCAAAAGGCTATAGGCTTCTTAGTTGGACAGACTATGAAGGCCATGAAAGGCAAGGCAAATCCAACAGCTGTAAACGAGATTTTAGTAAAATTATTAAACGAGTAGTAAGATCTGCTCATCTGTTGAAAAAAACGGATGAGCAGATCTTTTTATACAAAAAAATCTTGGAAAATTTACAAAAAAATGCTTGATTATTTCAGATAAATGTGATAAAGTTACTTTGTTTGATAATTAACAAACGAAGTCTTGCAAAAAGCAGGATAGAATAAAAATATATCATTTAATAAAAACTGGCTGAAGTTAGACAGACCAGAATAGAAAGGAAGAATTATCATGGCAAGATTTACATTACCAAGAGATCTGTATCATGGCAAGGGAGCACTTGAAGCATTAAAGACGCTGAAAGGAAAGAAGGCAATCGTCGTTGTTGGCGGTGGTTCTATGAAGCGTTTCGGTTTTCTGGATAAGGTTGTTTCCTATCTTAAGGAGGCAGGTATGGAGGTTCAGCTGTTTGAGGGTGTAGAGCCAGACCCATCAGTGGATACTGTCATGAAGGGTGCAGCAGCAATGACCGAGTTTGGACCAGACTGGATCGTATCAATCGGAGGAGGATCTCCAATCGATGCAGCGAAGGCTATGTGGGCATTCTATGAGTATCCAAATGTTACATTTGAGGATCTGTGCATTCCGTTTAACTTCCCGACACTTCGTACAAAGGCTAAGTTCTGTGCAATCCCATCTACATCAGGTACTGCTACCGAGGTAACAGCATTCTCCGTTATCACCGATTACAAGAAGGGTATTAAATATCCGTTAGCAGACTTCAACATCACTCCAGATGTAGCTATCGTAGATCCAGAGTTAGCAGAGACCATGCCAAAGAAGCTGACTGCACATACAGGTATGGATGCTATGACTCATGCAATCGAGGCATATGTTTCTACTCTTCACTGCGAGTATACCGATCCGCTTGCACTGCATGCAATCGAATTAATCAGTGAGTACTTAATCCCGTCCTACAATGGAGATATGAACGCTCGTGCAAAGATGCATGATGCACAGTGTCTGGCTGGTATGGCATTCTCTAACGCACTGCTTGGAATCGTTCACTCCATGGCACATAAGACTGGTGCAGCTTACAGCGGCGGACATATCGTTCATGGATGTGCAAACGCAATGTACCTGCCAAAGGTTATCCGCTTCAACGCAGCAGAGCCAGAAGCACAGGTAAGATATGCAAATATCGCAAGATTCCTTCACTTAGAGGGAAGCACCGATGCAGAGCTTGTAGATGCACTGATCGCTCATATCCAGAACATGAACAAGCAGCTTGATATCCCGACCTGCATCAAGGATTATGAGGGCGGAATCATCGACGAGAAAGAATTTATGGAGAAGCTGCCAACAGTTGCAGAGCTTGCAGTAGGTGATGCTTGTACAGGATCCAATCCAAGAAGCATTAACCCAGAGCAGATGGCAAAGCTGTTAAAGTGCTGCTACTATGATGAGGAAGTAGATTTCTAATCATTTAATAAAATTTTTAAGGCGCGTACCGCAGGGTGCGCGCCTTTTTAGTTCGCGCGCCATGGGCGCGCTCTAACGGGTGTAAGTCCCGAACACACC
>OGEU01002098.1_pt1 | contig 15003 bp, 16 predicted proteins | sample 1570651 | NCBI WGS metagenome assembly OGEU01 (sample SAMEA2582129, study PRJEB24529) | metagenome | biome: Human gut stool | place: China | collected 2011 | reverse complement strand
GGTCCAATCATTATGCAAAAGCCTGTTATGGTAGAACAGGGAGATACACCGGAAGTATTACAGCGCCGCATCATGGAACAGGCAGAATGGAACATCCTACCAGAAACAATCAATCTGATTGCGAATGGAAAGGTACATGTAGACGGCAGAGTTGTTACAATTGATAAATAGTAATATTTTCAAAATAGAATTGAAAAGAGCTTTTAAAAGCAGAAAGTTACTAATTGCACTTCTGGCAGGAATGATTATTGCTGTGTGGCATTATGTGCAGTATGTACTTCCGCTGATAAGAGCAGAAGAATTTGAAGAAGAAATATATTATCCGGTTACAGTATTTGAATCGTGGATGGGAGGAAACAGCTATACATTGCAGCAGTATCTGCTTTTTATTATATTTCCGATTCTGGCAGTGCTGCCTTTTGGAACATCTTATTATGAGGATAAAAAAAGCGGTGAATATAAAAATATTGTTACACGTGTTGAAAAGAAAGAATATATTAAGGCAAAATATAAGGCAGTATTTTTATCAGCCGGTGTAGTAACATTATTTCCTCTGGTATTAAGCCTGTTACTGACTTCAGCGACGCTTCCGTCATTACTTCCACAGGCTGCAACGTATTCTTTTCAGATACATAACACGAATTTTGGACACCAGCTGTTTTTTACACATCCGTATTTGTATATTATATTGTATCTGGTATTTGATTTTATATTTGCAGGAGCATTTGCGGGAATTGCACTTGCGGCTTCCACTTTTGCCGGAAATATCTGTATTGTTCTGGCAGCTCCGTTTGTCACAGGAATGTTTCTTATGGTAATGATGAATATGTTAAATATCGGAAAGTATGCACCTGTATATTTCCTGAATCCGGGATATGGAATGGAAAATCCATTGATTCCGCTTGCACAGCTGGCAATTCTTCTCATCTATGTGGGAATTACTTTTATAATAGGAGAGAAAAACAGTGAAGACATATAAGGTATATTTTTATTCTATTATAGCGGTTTTACTGGCAGTTTATCTGTATCTGGTAAGAGTTTCACTGCTTATGGCCTCGCATGGAAGTATATCGGCGGCAGATTTTTATTATATAGCACAGCAGTCCTATATCTGGGTGTACATCCTTATTCCGTTTCATACAATATTTTTTATATTATATACGAATCAGAAATTATCGGTGTTAAGGATTATCCGGTATGATTCAAAAAAGAAAATATTCTGGAATTTATTGTTAAAAACAGATGCGTGGATTATGATTGGGGCATTGTTTATGACAATATTTGTTTATGGCATAGGTTATTATTTTCTGCGCACACCGATAAACTGGAATAATCCGGCAAGTATGTTTGTGTTTGAAATGGGACAGAGTACGGAGGTTTCGATACTGGAGGTTGCAGTCAGGTTTTATGCGGCCTATGTGGTAAAAGCGATTCTTGTTGTCAATACAATGTGGCTGCTGTACTGGTTTAAGAAAAATATAGTTTTAGCGATAGTCATTCCGTTAGTAATTGGAATGTTGGAAATTTTTTATAAAAATATTGTTATTTTTTACAATTTCTGGAAGGCAGATTATGAATGGCTGTCTGGACAGACAGGTTTTATAAAATATATTATCTGTTTTGTTGTTTATCAGATTATCTATTTTATTGTTGTACAGGTTTTTGCAGAACGAAAGGATTTTTTAAATGAGCAGTAAACTGATATCCTGTATCAGACATGATTTGCAGGAGGGAATTAAGAAAAACTGTAAAATATATCTGGCATTTATGATATATCTTTTGGTTGAAAATATGAATTATACAAGACAGCTCGCGGTATTGCGGAGAAACACTCCGGAATTGGAACTGCCAGGGGTTATGGATTATATTATACATTATTTTCAGGGAAGTCTTCCATATAGTATGATGAAACATATGGAAGCCTTTAAAATTCCGGTGGAATGGTTCTGTATTATGATATTTTTCAGTCTGATGATATTCCGTTATCCGAAGGAAGATTATAAGAATTGCGGGTATCAGTATATTACACGAAGTGGAAATAAAATCTTCTGGTGGCTGTCAAAATGCATCTGGTGTGTCTGCTGTGTCCTGTTGGGAATTGCCGGAATGTGGGCAGTTTCCGGTGTAACGGCATTATGCTTTGGAGAAATGCGGCTGACTCCGGGTAGTATTTTAAATCGGAAAGCAAATGACATTATATTTGCAGACAGCATAGGATGGAAAAAGATAACGGCATATTGCATTATGGCAATTATTGTGCTGCTGTTTTTTGCATTATTACAGCTTGTGGTTACATTTCTGATAAATGATATTGGAGCATTGATAGTGAATATCAGTATCATTGCAGCATCTGCATATTATCTTAGTCCGTTGCTGCCGGGAAATTACCTGATGCTGAAAAGATGTACCTGTATCTATGGAAATGGCGGAGTAAGCATGGGACAGGGGATTATGATATATTCAGCAGGTTGTCTGGTACTGGCGGTAATAGGATATATATGTTTTAGACAAAAAGATATTTTTTAGGAGAAAATAATTATGGTTATTAATATTGTAAATTATACAAAGAAAATTGGACAGGCGGTAGTTCTGGATAATATAAATGTGAAAATGGAAGAGGGAAAGGTGTATGGGCTGAAAGGCAGAAATGGTGCAGGAAAGACAATGCTTATGAGAGCTGTAAGCGGATTAATACGACCGACAGAGGGATATGTGGAGGTTGATGGCAGAAAGGGAGGCAAGGATATTTCATTTCCTGAAAATATGGGTATTCTGCTGGAACATCCCGGATTTATCGGAGAATATACCGGCTATGACAATCTGAAGGTGCTGGCGGATATCAGGGGTGTTGTGGGAGAAAAAGAAATAAGGGAAATGATGGAACGGCTGGGACTTGATTCATATGAAAAGAAGAAATACAAAAAATATTCACTGGGAATGAAACAAAAACTGGGAATTGCAGCAGCATTTATGGAGAATCCGCAGTTAATTATACTGGATGAGCCGGTAAATGCACTGGATGAGGAAAGCATTAAGAAATTTGAGAATCTGATGGATGAGGCACGAAATCAGAAGAAGATTATTATAATATCCTGTCATGACAGTGAAGAATTATATCGTTTTTCGGACGAAATTCTGTATATAGATAATGGAAAAGTGACAAAGCAGGAAATGGTTTCGTATAAACAAGGGAAAAATAGCGAAACAGACAGTGATGGAGGGAAAGAATGAAAAACAGATTTAGAGGAAAATATGTTATGATAGCCGGGCTAATTCTGCTGGCAGTCTGCTGGGGAATTGCATTTATCCATGTAAACAGTAAGTATAAAATGGAAAAAGATATTGTCTGCAAACAGGGTGAAACATACAATATTTTTGGCTGTGATTTTAAAATAGCAGGAGCTGAATGGATGGATGAGGAAGGCATGAAAAGCTATCATGTCATGCCATTGGAAAATCTCGGCGAGGGCAGGATGCTGGTGGTTACAATGGAGCTTGATAATAATACGGAACAGACCACAGAAGTGCCATTGTACCAGGCCATGATGGAATATGAATATTATACAAATGCAGTCAGCCTTGAAGCATTTATGGAATTAAATGAAAGAGGTTCACTGCATCCAAATCTGGAAGCCGGTGAGCATATGGAATTAAAACTGCCATTTGTTGTTTATGAAAAGCAGTTTTCACAAAAAGAGTGGGAAAATATAGAGGAAGATAGCGGAAACATTATTATGGCATTGTATCCGCAGAAAATAATGATGGAGTATTAGGGATAGTCATGATATAAAAATATGATTTATAAAATTATTTTCTTGACAAAATTATACAAAATATGCTATCTTTAAAGAGGAAATGAATTTGATGAGGGCAAACATGTGGAAACATATGGACGCAAAGTTGGGAGTCTAAGGGGATAAAGATAATAAGACATTATATAACGTATTTAGAGATATTTCTAAGATAGTCCGACCGCAATGAAAGGAAGTAATAACCTGTTTCATGTGGTCGGGCTATTTTTGTATTTATACATACCTGCCGGCATATTTAGGGAAAGGAATTGTATGGAATTAGAGATTATAAGTTTAATAATAATGTTTATCTGTTGTGGTCGTATAATATATTATAAAAAAGAATTCTTTGAATGGACAGCGATATGTCTGGATTATCGGGTAGGTCGCTCAATGACATATTATCCCGAATATGTATATGAACTGGTTGAGAATGGAGAGGCAGTGACATATAAAAAACGTGGATTTGCAGTTGGATTTCCGAGAAAAGGAAGGAAACATCGCGTACTGATTAAGAAAACAGATCATAACAAAATAGTGGGTTATAGTGAGTATATCACATATAAAGTGGTGGGAACATTAATGCTGATTTTGTTAGTTTTACAAATAATATGGGAGATAAGATAAAGGATAGAAAACTCGGAAGTCAGGAGGAGAAAAATATGTCGAGATTATTGATAAAAATTATTTGGTTTATTTTGGGGGTAGCAGCATTATTTTATGGTATAAAAGGAATATATTTCTGCTTTACAGGGGGAACAGTAGAAACACTTGACTCTTCCAGCGATGGAGTCGGTGGATTTTTTGGGTTGCTGTGGTGCTTTTATTATATTGGAATTGGATTGTTTGTATTAATCGGGATAAAAGAGATAAGAGAGAAGAAAAAGAAGAAAAATGAAACGGAGGAAAATAAAGCGGAAGAAAAAGAAGAAGAGAAAAAGAAGGAAGAATCGTTGATGGACTCTCCGTACTGCAGATGGTGGAAGGATGATTTGGGATATCACAATGAGCATCATCCATTTACCGGATATGTGCAGGGATCGTGGGATGGAATCTGTCCGGAATGTGGAAAGAAAATAGAATATCTTAAAGTGAAATAAAAGAAAAAAATTCCTATTGACAGAAGCATAAATTAGAAGTAGTATATAAGAAGATAAAGTTCATAAACATATTCTTTCTTATTCAGAGCGGTGGAGATACAAGGATCTGTGAAGCCCGGCAACCCCGACAGGAAGGTGCCAACCTGAGCGAGATATACTGCAGCAGCAGTTCGAACAATAAGAGGATTTTGATTACCTTGAAGTCAGGTCCGCATGTCATGTGGGCTTTTTCTTTTGTTTCACAGGCAGAATGAGTCTGTCATTAATACCACATTTTATGTAAAGGAGATACAATGGAAAAGAGATTATTTACATCAGAATCAGTTACAGAAGGACATCCGGATAAAGTCTGCGATGCGATTTCCGATGCCGTTTTAGATGCAATTATGGAGCAGGATCCGAATGGCCGTGTAGCATGCGAAACATGTACAAATACAGGATTTGTTCTTGTAATGGGTGAGATTACAACATCAGCAAATATAGATATTCCTGCGATTGTCAGAAAGACCGTAGAAGAGATTGGATACACAGATGCAGCATATGGATTTGATGCGAATACATGTGCCGTTATGGTATCACTTGATAAGCAGTCAGCAGATATTGCACTTGGTGTCGATAAAGCACTGGAAGCAAAGGAAAATCAGATGACAGATTCTGAAATCGACGCAATCGGTGCCGGTGATCAGGGTATGATGTTCGGTTATGCCACAAACGAAACCGAGGAATATATGCCATATCCAATCGCACTGGCTCACAAGCTTGCAAGAAAACTGACAGAAGTAAGAAAGAACGGTACACTTTCTTATCTTCGTCCGGATGGAAAGACACAGGTTACTGTAGAATACGATGAGAATGGAAAGCCAATCCATCTGAATGCAGTAGTATTATCTACACAGCATGATCCGGATGTGACACAGGAACAGATTCATGAGGACATTAAGAAATATGTATTTGATGAAGTGCTTCCGAAGGAACTTGTAAATGAAAAGACACAGTTCTTTATCAATCCGACCGGACGTTTCGTAGTAGGAGGACCACACGGAGACAGCGGATTAACAGGACGTAAGATTATCGTAGATACTTACGGCGGATATGCACGTCACGGCGGCGGGGCTTTCTCAGGAAAGGACTGCACGAAAGTAGACCGTTCCGCAGCTTATGCAGCAAGATATGTTGCAAAGAACATTGTGGCAGCAGGACTTGCAGACAAGTGCGAAATCCAGCTTTCCTATGCAATCGGTGTAGCACATCCTACTTCAGTCATGGTAGATACATTTGGAACAGGAAAACTTTCAGATGAAAAAATCGTAGAGATTATCAGAGAGAACTTCGATTTAAGACCGGCAGGAATTATTAAAATGCTGGATCTGAGAAGACCGATTTACCGTCAGACAGCAGCATACGGACATTTCGGCCGTGTGGATCTGAATCTGCCGTGGGAACAGATCGATAAAGTAGATTTATTAAAGAAGTATCTGTAATCAGAATTCTGTAATCCGAAAATTACAAAATGCATGAATGAACATGAAAATAACAGCCTGCCGGCAAAAACGGCAGGCTGTTGCAGTATTCCGTTATATTTTTAATTATTTTTTCAATTTCTACAATTTAATAACAGAACCCCTTGTCAGACAAGGGGTTCTCTGCTTGTCGGTCCTATCACCTATATCGTTTCTGCCTTACAATTCTTTCACAAGAAGTTCTTTCATTGTGCGAAGTGCCTTACCTCTGTGACTGATTGCATTCTTCTGTTCGCGGGATAACGCTGCAGAGGAGCATCCGAACTCATCCAGATAGAAGATCGGATCGTAGCCGAATCCATTCTCTCCTTCCGGCTCCCATCCGATATAACCTTCCATCGTCTGGCGTGTCACAAGTTCTCTCTTGTCCGGAAGTACTGCTGCGATCGCGCAGACAAAGCGTGCGGTACGCTTTTCCTTCTCCACGCCATCGAGGCGCTCAATCAGATTCTGATTCTTAATTGTATAAGAAGTATCTTCGCCCATATAGCGTGCAGAATACACACCCGGCTCCTTATTTAAAGCATCGATCTCAAGTCCCGAATCATCCGCAAGAACGATTGCATCCGTATATGCCGCGATCGCACGTGCCTTAATGAGCGCGTTTTCTTCAAACGTCGTTCCGTCCTCAACAATATCCACATTGATCCCGGCTTCCTTCATAGAGGTGATCTCCACATCACAGTCTGCCATAATCTCGCGGATTTCACGCATTTTATCCTTATTTCCTGTTGCAAAAATAATTTTTGTCATCTCAATAGCCCTCCTCAAAAGCCTGTTTTATCGCCTGATAGATTCCTTTTGCGGCCTTCTTCTGATATGCCGCATCATTTAACTGATCCAGTTCCTCATAATTCGTCATAAATCCGACTTCCACCAAAGCCACCGGCACCTTGCTCGTCCGGATGATATAGATGCTGTCTCCCGGCAGAAGGTTGCGCTTCGTGCTGCCAAGTGACTTACACACCTGATCCAGACAGATCTGCGCCAGATGCTTACTGGACAGCTTCGCATCATCCGATTCGCTGTACATGACCTGTGTGCCCTTCGTACTCGTAAAATTACCGGTCGCCGACGAATTATTGTGGATGCTGATAAACAGATCCGCATCGCATTTGTTAGCGAGCTGCACTCTCTGATCCAGCGTCGGATTGGCATCCGTCGTCCTTGTGTAATACACACCGATATTCTCATCATCCGCATCAAACATTGCCTTCAGTTTCAAAAGAATCGCAAGGTCAATATCTTTCTCGGAGATGCCAAGTTTTAACGCACCCGGCATCTTGCCACCGTGACCGGCATCCACAACAACAATCTTGTCATAGATATCATGCGGGTCCACAAAATCGAGATAAAGGCTGCCGCTTCGGTACTCCTGCGACAATTCATACACCCTGTCCAGCATGAGGGCGATCACGCCTTCGTCCCCATCCTTATAATAGGAAAGTGAGGCAATATGGTCGCTGCTTCCCTTGATGCCGTACTGTTCAAAATAATCATCCACACCACCTGCAAACCGGATATAAACCGTCTGTGTAATATAATCATTCTCTACTTCAAGTTCATCCTCCGGCAGATCCTGTGGCAAAGCGATCGCAAGCTGCGCGTCCACCGTCTCATCACTGACCACGACCTCATCCGGATCCACATAATCCGCGACAACATCCGCACCGCCGACGCGCTCCTGCTGCTCCGCTGCAAGCACCTCACGCGCATGCAGATCCGGAAAAAAGTAGAGTGAAACGCATACCACCACTGTCAGCACACCGCACAGGAACGTGACCCATTTCAATACAAGCTCATCCATCACTGATTCCTCGTAAACGCTTTAATACAGAGATTGCAGTCTCTCTTTTCCTTCACGTTAACAAACTTCTTGCCGTTCGGGCTGATATAACCCTCTCCGTCATCTAAGTTTACACCCTGTAAAATTTTCTCTCCGGTGTCATACTCGATTGCCAGCGGATGCTTCGATCCAGGCGTCTTCAGTCGGATCACGATCGCATAATCCTCCCCTGCATGCAGCTTGATCTTCTCATCAAAATCAACCGTATAATATCCGGCCTTCTTGAATACACCTTCCGCAACCTTCGTCCGTTCATCAAAAGACTTCTCATTCACGAAATCATGTACAACGTACACTTCATACTCGGTATTCGCACCGGTCGCATAGAAAGATGTTGCTGCGAGCGTCTCAGCACTCTTAGCCGTAAAGACATTCGCCCCATAGATCTGTTCGCTGTCATAGCCCATCTTTCCGACCCAGCCACAGAGATCGCTTTGGTAAATATGGTCATAATTATCGGTGTCTTCCACTCTTGTATACACAACGTTATGCGTACCGATATTCGTATCATAATAGGACACATAGAAGATACCGTTATCGCCAAAATCCTTACCCCAGCTGTTCTGACAGATGAACGCACCGTCTCCCTCGAGCTGCGTATTGAAATTGGAACTCGGATAATTGTCATCCCATCCGATGATCACAACATCGTGATTCGGCTTCTCCGTACCGATGTAACAATATGCATTCGCAGACTTGTTATAATACTGGGAATCACCCTGCGAACTGCGGATTGTGCTGTATAACGAGGTCTGCACACCGCCGTATTTAAATACCGCTTCCTTGATGCCCTCATAATCCTTACCATCGATAATCTGCATCTCCTGCACATGCTTGACCGCCTTAAGCGATGCATCGCTCTCCCCGTCTCCGTAAGGATCGTCCGCCTCGTAGACCGGTCCCTGCCATGCCGCAAGATACGCCATACCCATCGTATATTCACCGCCGTCATACTGGTTCGCATCAAACGAATTGCTCATCGTCATATGATCCACAGAAAAAAGCGCTTTTTCTTCCGGAAGAAGCGACGATTCGAGCGCCGATGTCGCAGCGAATGCCCAACAGGTTCCGTAGCTACCCTGGTTACGGATCTCTGACACACGCTTGTTGTCACGCAGATCGTACGCGTTCGGCACAAGTGCTGTCGTATCTGTATCCGATGCAACGATCGTGTTGTCTGCAATATCAAACGAGCAGTTGTAGCCAAGCAGATCCGACAGATCATTCAGACTCACGTACCAGACACCGTCCCGCTTGGTCAAAGCAGAGGTAATATCATGTTCCTCACCATTAACATACGCCTTTTTCTCGCCTGCCATCATCGCAACCGACAGAGTGTGCTTCTCAACCAGAAGCCGCTCGTTATCATAAATATGTGCGCTGCAGTTCAAAGAATCCCGCAGCATCGATACCGGAAGCATAATATTCCGGTCGCTATTCATATAAAAGGAGCTCCGCTCATTTGTGTATTCCTGATTGTCAATGACCGCCTTGATCAGGTTCGCGTTCACGTCCTTTGCAACCAATGGATTCCACACCTGTGTATCCAGCTGCGCGCCACGGAACTGTCCGATCTCACCACGGTCCACGCCCAGGATCTGAAACTTAAACACAAAGACACAAATCAGCATCACTGTAAAAGCAATGTATCTTTTCGAATATTTCATAATTTCCTCGTTCTTATTTCGTTCTCTTCGGAGGTTTCGGACCCATAAACTGGTAGAAATAGGTCCGGATCATACCATTGTAGATCTTGCGGTTCTTGTCCGCCTTCCGCCCAATGTAACGCTCCGCATCCTCGTAGCTTGTAATCATATACAAAGACCATGAATCAAGGCCTGCGTATGCCTGTCCGATCTGCGTATAGAGTGCCGGAAGATCGGCCTTCTCCTCAAGGCGCTCACCATACGGCGGATTTGTGATAATAAACCCATATTTCTTCGGATGATGAAGCTGCGCAACTTCTCGCTGCTGAAAATGGATCAGCGAATCCACACCGGCTCTCTTTGCATTCTCGCGCGCCGCCTTCACAACCTCACCGTCAATATCATATCCCTGGATATCGACCTCAACATCCAGATTTACCATATCCTGCGCTTCTTCCACCGCATCATACCAAAGTTGCTTCGGGATCAGATTTGTCCACTGTTCCGCAGTAAAGCTGCGGTTCATGCCCGGTGCAATATTTGCCGCCATCATCGCAGCCTCGATCGGAAACGTGCCGCTTCCGCAGAACGGATCCACCAGAATACGGTCCTTCTTCCACGGTGTCAGCATGATCAGGGATGCTGCAAGCGTCTCCGTCAGTGGCGCCTTGCTCGTCGCGAGACGGTAGCCTCTCTTGTGCAGCGAATCACCCGAAGTATCGATCGTTACCATCACTTCATCCTTCAGCAGGAAAATGCGTACCGGATAGCTTGCCCCATCCTCCGGAAACCAGTCCAGATGATAGGACTGCTTCATACGCTCCACCATCGCTTTCTTCGCGATCGACTGGATATCCGAAGGACTGAAAAGCTTGCTTTTGATCGAAGAAGCCTTCTTTACCCAGAACTTTCCATCCTTCGGAATATAGTCTTCCCAAGGCAATGCCTTAATGCCTTCAAATAATTCATCAAATGTCGTTGCATGGAATCTTCCGACCAGCAGGAGCACTCGCTCCGCTCCTCGCAGAAATATATTCGCGCGGCAGATTGCCTCCGCATCGCCGGTGAACGTCACACGCCCGTCCTCCACCTTTGTAATTTCATACCCAAGATCGTAGATTTCCCGCTTGGTTACAGCCTCGAGCCCAAAGTGGCAAGGCACTACTAAATCAAATGTTTTCATATTATTCTCTTTCTATGTATTCTATATTGCATTTGTATGCACATCTGCATTCTCTTTTCATACACATTCCGTCCAATGTCCTCTTTTTGTGTACGCCCTTATTGTTACATATTCTCGCTGATTTTGAAATAGGTATTCTGCACATTTTCGATACTTTTTATCATAATTTTCTTAGCGCTTCATATCCTCCGACAACCGTTGCAACAAGGTACCCCTCCCTGCCGAGTCTTCTTGCAATCTGCATACTTCCGCCGCCGTGCTCACAGTACAGGATCAGCTTACGATTTTTCGGTAGCCGGAGTCTGCCCTCCTCAAACTTCTCATACGGATAATTGACCGCTCCCGGCCAATGCCCCTTCTTATAATCCTCCGGCTCTCTGATATCGATTAAAATTCCACGGCTCTCCCGCAACATCTGCTTTAACTGTGACGCATACACGATCTGAAAATCCATGATTTCTCCTTAAACGAAAACAGATTACGGAAAAAGCATTCTCCATAATCTGTTTTCTACTATACTATGCAGTTATACGCAAAATGTTCTAGCGATGGCAGTCATCCATCGAATCGGTCTCATCCGTTGCACGGTCCGTCATACGATTTGAAGTCTTGTTAGTTGACTTGTTGCTCGTCTTGTTCGATGCCCGGTTGCTTGTCTTATTGGATGTTCTGTTGCTTGTCTTGTCCGAAGACTGATTACTTGCTGCGTTTGTGCTGTCATAAGCATTACTGTTTTTGTTGTAAGCCATATTTTTTCCTCACTTTCCTGAAACACTTAAAACCGTCTCCGTGTCCTTGAACCCAAGTAATTTCAACGGTTTGTTCATTGTGCTACAAAAATAGTGTACCTTCTGACTAAGAAAATATACATAATTCTGATTGCTTTTTTTTACGACTTCATATATAATCTTTTTTGAAAAGAGTTTATCTTTTCAATGTTATACCTCTTATTAATTATTTATACTCCCCTCAAAAGGACCAGTCGCGTGACTGGTCCTTTTACTTTGCCTTTTTCATGAGCGAATCTGTACCCCTTTCCTCGCATATAGGAGTCCAGTCATATCAGCAAGTGCCCATCCAATCGGGATTGCCATCCAGATGCCGATCTCACCAATCCCCGGTGCCAGAAGATACGCCAAAAGAACTCGCGTTCCAAGCGAGATCACGGTAAGCACAACCGACATAAACGCTTTCTTGACTGCACGATAATATCCATACAGCAGGAAAAGGCATGCGATTCCTACATAACACGCGCCTTCGATACGCAGATACTGCACACCGCTTGCAATCACATGCGTCTCCGATGCACCGACAAAAATCTGCATGAGCGGTTGTGCAAAAATGCACACAACAAGTGACATAATCGCAGCAAATAAAATACTGATTGCAAATGCCTGCTTTGTGCCTTTTTTGATACGCTCCCGAGCTTCTGCGCCGAAATTCTGTGCAATAAACGTCGCGTACGCATTGCCAAAATCTTCCACTGGAAGATATGCAACCGTATCAATCTTGACCGCTGCCGCAAATGCCGCCATCGTAACTGCTCCGAAACTGTTGACAAGTCCCTGCACCATAAGAATTCCAAGGTTCATAACGGACTGCTGGATGCATGTCATCGTTGATAAGTTTAAAAGTTCTCCGACCATCTGTTTATTCCAGCGGAATTCGTCTCGTTTCGGACGCAGATCCCTGCACGCGATTGCCACATAAATACAGATGCCGATTGCCGACAGATACTGCGAGAGAATCGTCGCATACGCAGCCCCGCTGATTCCTGCTTTAAATCCTATCACAAACAGGATATCCAGTCCGACATTGAGCACCGTCGACACCCCCAAAAATACAAGTGGAACAAGTGAATTCCCGAGTGCTCGTAACATACATGCAAAGAAATTGTAGACAGACGATGCGATCAGTCCCGCAAATATAATCAGCAGATACTGCCTCATTCCATCCATGACTTCTGCCGGTATCTGCAGCCAGACCAGTAGTTTTTCCAATAACACGTATACCATCACGTTGACCACAATGGTCACTCCCATATTCAGTAAAAATCCCTGCGTGATTGCTTCGGACAACGCTTTCTTATCACCTTTGCCATAATAAATAGAAAAAAGTGCTCCCGCGCCCATACTGAATCCAAGAAAAATGGACGTCAGGAATGTCATCAGTGTATATGCCGAACCGACCGCTGCAAGCGCATTGCGTCCCAACACGCGCCCGACGATCAATGTATCTGCAATGTTATAGAATTGCTGCAGGAAATTTCCTGCCATCATCGGCAACGCAAATAAAATGAGCGTCTTACCGATTTTACCTTTTGTTAAATCCTGGTACATAATTTTTTATCTCTTTTATCCTCATAGTTACTCACATACTAACATGCCCAAACAACTTTTCCTGTTTCATGAGTCTCTGAATCATTATGCGTTAACGCAAATTACGCTGGCGTCGCACCCGGCTAAGATGCTGCTCAAAATATCCCTTATTGATAAACTCTGCCAGCGCATACTGTTCAAGTACCGGAACCGTACATGAAAACCCACCGGATGTCTCATGATACCGATCCAAAAGATGCTCCGGCATAATCATATATCCCATACGAATGGAGGGGGAGATGCTTTTGGAAAAAGTATTGATGTAAAGCACATGATTGCTGTCATCCAGCATAAACAATGTCTCGATCGGTTTACCCGGCATAAAGAACTCACTGTCAAAGTCATCCTCGACAATATAATTTTTCCGCTTCCGCGCCCACTGCAGATACTCATATCGCTTACCGATCGTTGCGGTCACACCGGACGGATAACTGTGAAAAGGCGTTACATGTAATACATCCGCCTGTGTTGCCTCAAGCAGGCTGCTTCGGATACCATCTTCTCCCATCGCAAGCGCCTCACATTTCGCTCCCGTTCCCTCATACACTTTCCGGATCTGATGATAAGACGGATCCTCGATTCCATAAATCTTATCATTGCCGAGGATTCGCACAACAGATCCATACAAATGCTCCGCTCCGGATCCGATAATAATCTGCTCCGGCTGCGCAAACACCCCTCGATAACGCAACAGATATGAAGCAATACTGTTACGCAGGATCGCACATCCCTCATTCGGTGAACGCTGCAGCAATTCCTCTCCATACTCCGTAATAACGCTTCGTACCGTCTTAAAATACTTGGAATACGGGAAATTCTCTGTCATCGTATTGGCCAGCCTTCCGTCTTTGATCTGTTCCGGCTCCTCGGGCAGCATTCGCAGCTTCTGATTCACTGGTTTTCCCGACGCGATCGCATGAATTTCACAGACATAATAACCGCTGCGTTCCTGTGGCTCGATATATCCCTCATCCTTCAACATCTGATACGCATTTTCTACGGTGATCAGACTGATTCCAAGATGCTCCGCAAGACTACGCTTCGAAGGCAGCTTCTCCCCCTTCTTTAAAGCTCCATCTTCTATATCCTTTCGAATCATCTTATATATGTAATAATATTTCGGTTCATCGTTTCGCTGCTCTAAATTGTAAGTAAGCATGGTGTTCTCCTGTCCATGGATCTTGTTTCACATAACATATATGATTTGGTCCTATACTTATTTCTATGTATATCATATTCTATAATATCAGATATTTTATTCTTGGCAATCTTTTATTATGATGCCACCTTAGACGGCACCTATGATTCCGCAGATTGGATGATGAAGGAATTATAATCGTGCGCGAGAGGGCGCTAAGTGCCGGTGGCACTTGTTCAGCGCCGACCGAAGTGAAACGTAGATCGAACCCCTTCGAGTCCGAACTGGACTCGAAAAAATAAGAAGCAGGACATTTGTCCTACTTCTTATTTTTATCTACGTGCGCGAGAGGATTCGAACCCCCGACACCTTGGTCCGTAGCCAAGTGCTCTATCCAGCTG
>OGEU01002085.1_pt1 | contig 15095 bp, 11 predicted proteins | sample 1570651 | NCBI WGS metagenome assembly OGEU01 (sample SAMEA2582129, study PRJEB24529) | metagenome | biome: Human gut stool | place: China | collected 2011 | reverse complement strand
GGCTCGTAGACGCCGGACTCCAGCAGGCGTTGGATCTCGGCAAACGGCTTCAGCTCGGCGGCAGGAAAATCCCGCGGCAGGGCAGAGCGGTAGAGGTCCTCACATTCAGCAGCAGACAAGCGCGTGATTTGCATAGGGATTTCTCCTTTCTGTGATTGAATTATAGGGGAAAATACGGTATAATAGGTAAAAATGGGGTTATGGCGCAGTTCTCGGGCGGATATGGAATCCGCCCCTACGGGCATGTAGGGGCGGGCATTGCCCGCCCGCAGGCACATTGCGGCAGCCACCGCGTTCCGCGGGCGGCCAATGGCCGCCCCTACAACGCGCCCGTTATTCGTAGAGGCGCATTCCGTATGCGCCCGCAAACAATTTATAAAGGAGCCACCCACATGGAATGGACTGACATCAGCATCACCGTCGCCAAGCGCGACGCCGACACTGCCGAAGCCATCGCAACGATGGTTGCCAACGGCGGCATTTATATTGAGGACTACAGCGACCTGGAGCAGCAGGCGTGGGAGATCGCCCACGTTGATTTAATTGAACAAGACCTGCTGGACAAACCGCGTGACATCGTGATCGTACACATGTACCTTGCCCCTGACGAGAACCCCGCCGAGGTGCTGCCCCTGTTTGAGGAGCGGCTGAAAAACAGCGGCATCGGCTACCAGCTCAACACCACCGGCGTCGAGCAGGAGGACTGGCAGAACGCCTGGAAGAAGTACTACCACGCCATGGACATCGGCGAGCGCCTCGCCATCGTGCCCGGCTGGGAGGATTACCGGACGGACCGCATCAGGATCGTCATGGATCCCGGCATGGCCTTTGGCACCGGCACGCATGAGACGACCTCGCTCTGCCTCGAGACGCTGGACAGCCTTGTCAGGGGCGGGGAGCGCGTGCTCGACATCGGCACCGGCTCCGGCATTCTGGCCATTGCCGCGCTGAAATTAGGCGCAGACTCCGCCGAGGGCGTGGACATCGACCCCATGTGCGTGCGCACCGCGGGCGAGAACGCCGCGCGCAACGGCGTGGCGGATCGCTTTAAAGTCCTCGTCGGCGACCTGTCCGACAAGGCCAGCGGCCAGTACAACATCATCACGGCCAACATCGTGGCGGCGGCCATCCTGTCGCTGGCCCCGCATGTGCCGGTGCTCATGGCCCCGGGCGCACGGTTCATCGCCAGCGGCATCATCGATGAGCGCAAGGACGAGGTGCTGGCCGGGCTGAAGGCCGCGGGTCTCGAGCCTGTCGAGGTCAAGGAGAAGCGCGGCTGGGTCTGCATCATCTGCGAAAAGAAAGAGGCTTGATCTATGCCGCATCGTTATTTTACGCGGGAGCTGGCCGATGGCCGCGCTGCGCTGACCGGCAGCGACGCCCACCATCTGGCCGACGTCATGCGCGCCAGAATCGGTGAGGAGGTCGTGCTCTGCGGGCCGGACGGGCTGGAATACCTCGGCACGGTCACGGCCATCGAGCCGGGGCGGGTGGAGTTTTCCGTCACCGACGGCACGACGAGCAAGGCCGAGCCGGACTGCGCTGTGACGCTGTTGGCGGGCTACCCCAAGGCGGGCAAGCTGGAGGAGGTCATCCGCCACAGCGTCGAGCTGGGCGTGACCGAGGTCGTGCCGTTTTTCAGCCGGTATTGCGTAGCCACGCCGAAAAAAGAGGATGTCAAGAACGAGCGCTACAACCGCATTGCCGCCGAGGCCGCCAAGCAGGCGGGCCGCGCCATGCTGCCCCACGTGGCCCTGCCGCTGAACGATTTTGCAGCGGTTTGCAAAGCATTTGCAGATTTTGACGTTGTGCTGTTTTTTTATGAGGGCGGCGGCGCACCCCTGCGGGAGGTGCTGCACCCCGGGCAGTACAAGCGCGTTGCCATCGTGACCGGCAGCGAGGGCGGTTTCTCCGTCGAGGAGGCCGAGGCCGCGAAGGCCGCGGGCGCTGTGACCGTAGGGTTAGGCCCCCGGATTTTGCGCTGCGAGACCGCGCCGTTAGCCGCGTTGACCTCTGTCATGCTGTTGACCGGTAACCTGGAGTGACCGCAGCAAGCCATACTATGTAAAAAAGAACAGGAGCGTCACCGTGCGTGGTGATGCTCCTGTTTTTGTTGGTTGTATTGTAGGGCTCTGGCCGTTCATGGCCATGAGAAACTCACCCTCACTTCGCCTTCACATACGCCCCGAACGCATTCGGCACGGGGTAGACCTCTGCCAAATCCTCCGGCGCGGCCCAGACATACCCTTCGGGCAGAGCACAGGCGGGGGCGGTGCCTCGCCAGCCGCCAAGCTCCCAAATCTTGTGCGTAAATACGTGCTTTGCGGGGGGCAGGGGCTCGTCCAGCGCGGCCTGTACACCGATGCCCGCCAGCGCGGCGGTCAGCTCGTCCCGCGTCAGCGCTTTTTCCCACGCTGCGGGCTGCCACAATCCGGCCAGCAGTCCCCGTGCGGGGCGGCGCTGCAAAAGCAATCCCTGCTCACTTTCAATCAACGCCACCGTCACGGGCACCTTGCCCTTGGCCTTGGGCGCGGGCTTCACAGGCAGCTGGTCCGCCCGGCCAGCCGCATAGCCCCGGCACAAATCGGCCAGCGGGCATTCCTCACAGTGGGGCGTGCCGGGGATGCAGACCAGCGCACCCAGCTCCATCAGGGCCTCGTTGTAGGGGCCGGGCGTGGCCTTGGGCATCTGGTCCAGCACCCGCACGGTAAAGGCTTTCTTCGTTGCCGGGGTCATGACGTCGGCGTCGTCGTTGTACAGCCGCGCAAAAACGCGCAGGACGTTGCCGTCCACCGCGGGGACGGGGATGCCAAACGCAATGCTGGCCACCGCGCCCGCCGTGTAGTCACCGATGCCCGGCAGACTGCGCAAGGCGTCGTAGTCGGCGGGCAGGTCGCCGCCGTACTGCTCGCAGACGATGCGGGCAGCCTTCTGCATATTGTTGACGCGGTTGTAGTAGCCCAGCCCCTGCCACAGCTTGCGCAGGGCGTCCGGCTCACAGGCCGCCAGCGCGGCGGGGTCCGGCAAAGCCGCGATAAAGCGTTCATAATAGGGGATGGCCGCTGCCACACGGGTCTGTTGGAGCATGATCTCGCTGACCCAGATATGGTACGCAGAAGGCTCCTGCCGGAAAGGCAGGAGCCTCTTGTTTGCGTCAAACCATTGCAGCAGCGGTGCGGCAATGGGCTGCATCAAAAACCACCGCAGGTACGGGGGAAGGGGATGACGTCGCGGATGTTGGGGATGCCGGTGACGTACATCAGCAGGCGCTCAAAGCCCAGACCGTAGCCCGCATGCTTGACGCTGCCGTAGCGGCGCAGGTCAAGATACCAGTCGTAGTCGGCGGTGTTCAGGCCCAGCTCCTTCATGCGGGCCTCCAGCACATCGAGGCGCTCCTCACGCTGAGAGCCGCCGATCAGCTCACCGATGCCGGGAACCAGCATATCGGCGGCGGCCACGGTCTTGCCGTCCTCGTTCTGGCGCATGTAGAATGCCTTGATTTCCTTCGGGTAGTCGGTGACGAACACGGGCTTCTTGAAGATCTGCTCGGTCAGATAGCGCTCGTGCTCGGTCTGCAGGTCGGTGCCCCACTCGACTTTATACTGGAAGTTGTCGTTGTTCTTCTTCAGCAGCTCGATGGCGTCGGTGTAGGTCACGCGGGCAAAGTCGCTGGATGCGACCAGCTCGAGGCGCTCGATCAGGCCCTTGTCAAAGAACTGGTTGAAGAAGGCCATCTCGTCGGGGCAGTTGTCCAGCAGGTAGCGGATGACGTAGCGGGTCATGGCCTCTGCGGTTTCGAGATAGGTGTTCAGGTCGGCGAAGGCCATCTCGGGCTCGATCATCCAGAACTCGGCGGCGTGGCGGGTGTCGTAGCTCTTCTCGGCGCGGAAGGTGGGGCCGAACGTGTAGACGTTGCCCAGCGCCATGGCCATGGCCTCGGCCTCCAGCTGGCCGGAAACGGTCAGGTTGACAGGACGCTTGAAGAAGTCCTTCGTGTAGTCAACGCCGCCCTCGTCGTTGCGGGGGATATCGTTGAGGTCAAGGGTGGTCACTTGGAACATCTCACCGGCGCCCTCGCAGTCAGAGCCGGTGAAAATCGGCGTATGCACGTAGGTAAAGCCGTGCTCATGGAAGAACTGGTGCAGGGCGAACGCCGCCTGGCCGCGCACGCGGAACGCAGCGTTGAAGGTGTTGGTACGGGGGCGCAGGTGGGTCATGGTGCGCAGGTAGTCCATGCCCATCTTCTTTTTCTGCAGCGGATAGTCGCCGCCGCAGGGGCCGAGCACGGTGATTTCATCCGCATTGATCTCAAAGGGCTGCTTGGCGCCCGGGGTCACAACAACGCTGCCGGTGACCTCAAAGCTCGTGTACAGACCGCACTTGGCGATCTCGGCATAGTTGGCGAGCTTGTCGGCCTGAAAAACGATCTGGACGGGCTTATAGCAGCTGCCGTCGGACAGCGAGATAAAGCCGATATTTTTAGAATCGCGCACAGTCTTGGCCCAGCCGCAGACGGTGACCTTGGTGCCGTCTGCAGGGGTGGCCTTGTACAGCGATGCAAGTTCCGTTCTCTGCATGGATAGTCCACTCCTCTTTATATATATGAATGTTCCTATTGTAACAGGTATTTTATAAAAAGTAAAGAGCCGATATTTGCAGAGTTGCAGGGGCCGCACGGTTCTCTCCCTCGCAGAGGGAGGCAAGGTTTACCGTAGGGGCGGATTCCATATCCGCCCGTGGGAGTGTCCGTAGTAGAAATGGAATTGAGTGAAACCACAACAAAAGCACAAAAAATCCCACCGCCGGATGGCGGTGGGAAAATACCAACAAAATTTAATAATTATTTGGTGCTAATTTCATTCGTGCCAACAAAGTACTTGTCCTGAGTATTAGCCGTATCATCCGCAGACTTCTTCACATCATACGCACTACCATTGTAAGTAACATTGAAGCCAGAGTTAGTATAGATAACTTGGCTCACTTTGTTATTGGTAATGGTAATCTTAAATTTACCCTTCACCTCGGCCAAGGCAATCAAATCCTTACCGTTCTTCGCCATCTGTTCCATAACAGCCTTATCATCGATCGTAGAGGAAGCAGATGCCGCAGTCAAAGTACCATAAGCCTCAGAAGCCTCAGTCTGAGCAGCCATAACAACCATGCGGCACTCGGAAACAACCTTCTCCTTGTTTGCCTTGTCGATGTAGCCGGTGAGGGCGGGGATCAGCAGGGCGGCCAGGATGACCAGGATGACCAGGACGACGATGAGCTCTACCAGGGTGAAGCCCTTCTTATTCTTCATTTTGCGAATTTTCTCGAACATGATAAATTCCTCCACTAAATTCTATAAGGACTTCGTGCGTCCTTATTTGTGAAATTATAATATCACATAATCTGCCAAATTTCAACAACCTTATGCAAAAACAGCAAAAAACATTTTTTTGCTTCTCTTTTTAATTTCCCACCGTTTTGCCTGTTGCACTCCAACCGCCTTGCCGTGGCTGCACCTCTGCCGCCGCGCAGAATTCTATACATATTACCGTCATTTTAAAAACCAGCTGTATCGCCGCGCCAAAAGCTGCGGCAAGGACTGCCGCAATTGAAATCGCACATATATTGCGTTCATTTTATCTGTGCTGTCTCTGTCGGTGCGGGCAGCGGGGCGCATCGCGTATGGATTTCAGCGTATACAGGCCAATTTTACAGGCGGGCAATTTTTGTGCTATTTTGCATTTTCCCGTGTTCTCTCTCCCCTGCCCGGCCACGGGGACGCTCCTTTGTGAAAACACCGCAAATTCCGGTGCAAAAGTGTGGTATACTGCAAGATTTTGTGCTATACTGGATAAAAAATCAACACAGCCGGGTCGTGCCCGGCACAAAAGGGGCCACACATGAAAAACACCACCGAGGAAAAACGCGAGGCCATCCCCAACAGCGTCAGCCGGATGCTGCTGGCGGGCATCGGCGTACTTTTGCAGGTTTTATGGATCTTCTGGCTTGCCCTCAAGCTGAACGACTACTCCACCGCCATTCAGGTATGCACGTCGGTACTGACATTTTTGATTACGCTGCGTATATATGGGCTGCATATCAACTCCGCGTATAAAATTTCGTGGATCATTCTGATTTTGCTGTTTCCCATCTTCGGTCTGACCATCTATCTGCTGTTTGGCCGCAGCGGGGCCGTCAGCGTCATGCGCCGCCGTTTCGGCAAAAATATGACGATGCTGCGCCGGTATCACGCACCCATTTTGCAGCAGCGCCGCGCCCTGCCCTACCCGGACCGCATCACCCGCAACCACGCCCGCTATTTGCAGGACCGCGCGGGCTATCCCGCCTATGACAACACAGATGTGACGTTCTACGGCGACACCTGCGAGGCGCTGGAGGCCCAGAAAACAGCCCTGCGCAGCGCGGAAAAGTTTATTTTCATGGAATACCACGCCATTGAGGACGCCTCCGCCTGGCAGGAGCTGGAGGATATTCTGGCCGAGCGCGCCGCCCACGGCGTGGAGGTGCGCGTATTTTACGACGACGTGGGCAGCATCGGGTTTATCAACAGCAAATTTGTCAAAAAGCTGGCGGGGCGCGGCATCCAGTGCCGCCGGTTCAACCCGGTCATCCCGATTTTGAACGTCTTTATGAACAATCGCGACCACCGCAAAATTACCGTTGTGGACGGGCGCGTCGGCTTTACCGGCGGCTACAATCTGGCGGAGGAGTACTTCAACCGCACCCACCCTTACGGCCAGTGGAAGGACAGCGGCATCCGGCTGGAGGGCGACGCCGTGCGCGGCCTGACGCTGATTTTCTTAGAGCTGTGGGGCGCAACGCAGAAGGCAGCCCCCGAGGTCGAGCGCTATCTGCCCGATGTGCCCTACACCGCGCGGGAGAATGCCGTGGTGCTGCCCTACGCGGACAATCCGCTGGACGACGAGGCCACCGGCGAGAACGTCTACCTGAACATGATCCGCAGTGCGAAGGACTACGTCTACATTACAACGCCCTACCTTATTTTAAGTGACGAGATGCAGCGCACACTGCGGCTGGCCGCGTCCAGCGGCGTTGATGTGCGAATCATCACGCCGGGCATCCCGGACAAAAAGCTGATCTTCTCGGTCACGCGCAGCTATTACGCCAGCCTTGCCAAGAGCGGCGTGCGCATTTATGAGTACGCGCCCGGGTTCATCCACGCGAAGCAATGCGTAGCCGACGGCACGGAAGCCGTTGTAGGTACGATCAATTTTGACTTCCGCAGCCTGTACCTGCACTTTGAGAACGCCTGCTGGTTCTGCGGCTGCAGCGCCGTGGCCGATGTGCGCCGCGATTTTGACGCGCTGTTCCCCGTCTGCCGCGAGGTCACGCAGGAGTACGCCGACACCCGCAGCCTGGCCGTGCGCGGCTGGGACTGCGTGCTGCGGCTGTTCAGCCCGCTGATGTGACGGGCTGTGCGCCGGGCGCGGCAAGTGGAATTTTCCCATGCAAAATTTTCTCCCAACAGGGTCAGCAGGTCAGTCATCACGTTCTACGTCCTTTTCTCAGTATGGGCTAAATGCGTTGGTACGCCGCTTTCTCTCATCGCCGCCTCTTGTTATGTAATGTATAGGTATAGCAGATTTTCTGCGATCCCGCAACACAATTTTTGACAAAATTCAGTCCTTTTTGCATGGTCAAAAAAGCAGCAGAGGCGGCACGCCGCCTCTGCTGCTCCGGGCTTTATTTCACGGAATTCCGGTGTTGCCTTTAGGGTATTTACAACACGATGCGGAACGCGACGCGGTGCTCCCCTTCCCCGCTGACGCGGTAAGGCTCCTCCACATCGGTGCCCCAGCTGTCGATGCCGCCGACGCCGCGGGCTGCGCCCAGGATCGTTACGCTCGTGCGGCCCGTGGCGGGCAGCTCGGTGATGTGCTGGGCGGCCTCGATTTCCTGCGCAGTGTTGGGCAGTGCGCTGAAGGCAAACGGCGCGTCGGCCCGTTCAATCGTCAGCGCAGCCGCCGTCTGGCCGCAGGCGTTGTGCTGCTCCAGCGTGAACTGACGGGTGCCCACATGCAGGCCGCAGTCCTGCGGGACGAGGGCCGGTTCAATGTGCGGCACCTCCTCATGGCAGCCAAAGACGCCGCCCTTGCAGCGATCCGGGTAGGTCTCGCCCGAAAGGCCGGTCCAGAGCGTGCGGGCCACGGGGGCAAACGTCTGGAATTTAACGCCGAAGCAGGGCAGCTCCGGTGCACCGGGCACGCCATGATAGACGGCCTCGACCAGCAGCGTGCCCTGCGGCTCCACGGTGTAGGTCAGTTCGGCCTTAGCGCCGGGCACGGTGGGCACGCCGTAGGTATAGCGCACCTGCACACCGTCGGCGGATTTCCGCAAGACCACAAAGCCGAGGTTCTGCAGGTAGACATCCGCCGCCAGCCAGGCCGCCGCTTTCTGCGGGAAGCCGCAGCCGCGGTCGTTATCGGTGCTGGCACGCCAGAACGCCGGAGTCGGGGCACGCCAGAGCCACTCCTTACCGTCCTTGCGCAGGGAGACAGGCCCCTGCTCCGGGATGGAGAACAACAACTCAAAGCCGCTGCCTTTTACGCCGATGTTTCCATCGCCGCAGATCACGGTCAGGGGCAATCGGCGGCGCTTATCCCAGGCGGTGCGCAGGGCGGCGGCACTGCGGGCAACCTCCATTTTGTTGCGGGCATCCTGGGCATTGCGGCGGGCAGGGGTGTTGTACCAGTAGCGTACCTCCTGCATAGCAGGCTTCTCGGTGCCATCGGCATAGACAATGCCGTTGCCGCTGAAGTTGTAATCGGTGTTGCGGTCCGCAAAGTCGCCGCCGTAGCCCAGCACGCTGCGGCCAAGCGCGTCGGTGTGCCGGAGCGCCTGGTCCATGTAGTCCCAGATGAAGCCGCCCTGGTACTGGTCGAACTCGTCGGCCAAGCGCACATAGCTCTCCATGCCGCCCAGCGAGTTGCCCATATCGTGCATATACTCGCAGAGAATGAAGGGCTTCTTCGGGTGGGATTCAAGATATTCGCGAATTTCCCACGGCTTGGCGTACATCCGGCTTTCCATGTCGCTGATGGCGTCGAACGCGCGGCAGTGGAACACACCCTCATAATGCACGAGGCGTCCCGGATCGTGGTCGTGGAAGAACTGCGACATGGCGAGAATATCCTCGCCCGCGTAGCTCTCATTGCCGCAGGACCAGATCAGGACGGCGGCGTGGTTCTTGTCGCGTTCAAACATGCTGCGGGCGCGGTCCACGACGCAGTCCTTCCATTCGGGCAGGCTGCCGGGCACGTTCCAACTCGGCTCCACCGCGCCGAGCTTCTGCCAGCTGCCGTGGCTTTCAAGGTTCGTCTCGTCGATCATGTAGATGCCGTTCCGGTCACACAGGTCGTACCACAGGCTCTGGTCGGGGTAGTGGCAGGTGCGCACGGCGTTGATGTTGTTCTTTTTGAACACGGCCATGGCGGCGTGCATGTCGTCGGCGCCGATGGCGCGGCCCCTGTCGGCGTTCCACTCGTGGCGGTTGACGCCGTTGAACACGACACGTTCCCCGTTCAGGCACATGACGCCGTTTATCATCTCAAAGCGGCGGAAGCCGATGTCGTAGGGCACGACCTCCTGCAAAACGCCGTCGGCATCGCGCAGGGTCAGTACGGCGTGGTAGAGCACCGGCGCTGCATGGCTCCACGGCTGGATGCCCTCGATCTCGATCGTATCGCCCGCGGCGGGGCCCTCGTAGACGGCGTAGCCCTCGGGGTCGGTCACGACGAGGGCAGCCGACGCGCCGTCGGTCTCGCCGTCCAGCTTGACGAGGGGCGTCAGCAGGCCGGTGGTGTTGTCGGCGGCAAGGTCGGCCTTGAGCCAGATGTCGTTGATGTGGACCCTGGGCTTTGCGTACAGGTAGACCGAGCGGAAGATGCCCGAGAAGCGGAAGAAGTCCTGATCCTCGATCCAGGCGGCGCTGCTGCGCTTGTAGACCTCGACGCAGAGGCGGTTGTTCTCGTCCCGAATATACGGTGTCAGGTCAAATTCAGACGGGGTGAAGCTGTCCTCGGCATAGCCGACGAACTGGCCGTTGCACCACAGGTACATGGCCTGCTCCACGCCCTGAAAGCTGACGCAGACGCGCTGGCCGCGCAGGGACTCGTCCAGATCAAACTCTTTGACATAGCTGCCCACGGGGTCATCGTTCCAATCGACCTGCGGCGGGCGCAGGCAGCTGCGGCCATCCCACGGGTAGAGGGTGTTGGTGTACTGCAGCTGACCGTAGCCCTGCAGCTCGATGTGCCCGGGCACGCGGATCGTACCGAAGCCGGACAGGTCGGCATCCGGCTGCCAGAAATCCGCCGGGCGGGCGGCGGGGTTGGCGCTCCACGCAAAGCGCCATGCGCCGTCCAGTGACTGGCGCAGCGATGTCAGGCCGCTTTCGGCCTCGTCCAAGGTGCGGCAGCAGAGATGGTCAGAGTGTGCGTCCAGCCGGTTCACGGCAAAGACGGTAGGGTCACTCAGCCAGCGAAGTTCAGGGGTCATAGGGATCTCTCCTTTACACAATCAGGTTCTTACCGTCATTCTGCCACAGGGCGCGCGGGGTGTCAATAGAAAGTTTCACGCAGATATTTTCCGTATTTTTTGCATCTTTACGGGAATTGTGCTGTGTTTAACACTTCGCGGCAGGATTTTTTGAGATTTTCCGTTTTGTCTGGTGGCAGATTGTACGCTGCAGCACCAGATATAGCGGTGACGGCAGGATTTTTGCGGGGTGGGTTGTTATAGTCGGCACACCTGTGGCGCAAAAAAGCGCCGCACCTTTTTGCGGGGGCGGCGTTTTGGGGTCATACTTCTTCTGTCTCCGCCTCCGCGGCGGCGCGCAGACGCTCCCGCACGGGGCGCAGGGCCTCGGGCAGAGCCTCATCGGGCAGGTCGCTGATGCCCTCAGTGCTGCCGCGGGCGGCGGCGGTCTCATAGAACCAGCACTTGTAGTCCAGGGTGTCCATCGTCTGCTGCAATTCAGCCATGCGGGTCTCGAGCACGGTGCGCTGCTTGCGGAACAGCTCCAGCCGCCGGGCAATGGTCTCATCGCCCTGCATGGCCAGCTCGATGTATTCGCGGATGTCCTTGAGGGACATGCCGGTCTTTTTCAGGCACTCGATGATGCGCAGCCACTCGAAGTCCTTCTCCGTAAAAACGCGGATGCCGCCGGACGAGCGCCCGACGAAGGGCAGCAGCCCTTCCTTATCGTAATAGCGGATCGTCGATGCAGGCACACCCAGCCGCCGCGCCATCTCCCCCACTGTATAGGCCATGTGTTTTCCTCCTATGACTTAAACCAAGGTTTAACCTGTGTATCAGTATAGGACAAAAGGGCGGCGTTGTCAAGGCGGGCGGGGTCACCCGCGGTATTTCCTCCTCATCCGGCTGAACGGTTTCCTGTTCTTGCACACGCCGCGGGGCGTGCCGCCGCTCCCCTGCCCGCTTTTCTTTTATAGGGAAGGCTTTTTCTATTTTTTATTGACAAACGCGCGGTTTGTTTCTATCATGTTCATATAAGTAAGGGAGGGACCGCCACTATGCTGACCTATAATATGGACGTGGAGGAACGCAGCACCTGGCTGCGCGCCACCCCCGGCGCGGCGGCGCTGGCACAGCCGTTTTACTGCACCGAGGCCGGCAACTTTTATGGCCGCGCCCATTTTGCCACAGCCCGCACCGATAAGGAAAGCTATCTGCTGTTTTATACGCTGTCCGGCTCCGGTCTGATCGAGCAGAACGACCAGCGCGTGGAGCTGCCCGCCGGCAGCGCCCTGCTGTTGAACTGCCGCACCCCCCAAAGCTACTGCACTGCCCCCGGGCAGGACCACTGGCACCACTACTGGGCGCATCTGGACGGCGCGGGCGTCGCCAATCTGGCCGAGGTACTGCAGCCGCAGGGGCGACTGTCCCCTGTTACGGTCAGTCGGCTGGAGATGCAGCCGCTGTTTGCGTCACTGGCCGCCGAGTGGGAGCACGGCGCCGCCGCACAGATCGAGATCTGCCTGGCCCTGCACCGGATGCTGGCCCTGATGGCCCGCCAGCTGCTGGCTGGGGACGAGAGCCGCTCCAACCGCGCCTTGATCGAACAGGCCGCCGAGTACATCCGCCAGCACTATGCCGAGCCGCTGTCGCTGGACAGCCTGCTGGCCCAGACGCCGGTGAGCAAGAGCTGGTTCCTGCGGCTGTTCCGCCAGTACATGGGCACGACGCCCTACAATTTTTTGCTGTCCACGCGGATCACACGTGCCAAGGAGCTGCTGGTGCTGACGGATTTCTCCGTCTGCGAGATCGCGCACCAGGTCGGCTTTGGGGATGAGAGCAACTTCTCGACCCGCTTTACCGCCATGGTGGGCCAAAGCCCCCAGCAGTACCGCAAAAGTGCAATGAAGCCCGCGGAAAACTGAATAATGGGAAAGAAGGCATTTGTATGTTGAAAACCGAACGCATGGACCGTGTCCGTACTGCCCTGCGCGCGCAGGGACTGACGCAGATGATCGTCTGCGACCCCAAGAGCGTGTGGTATCTGACCGGCGTCGCCGTGGAGCCCTATGAGCGTCTGCTGGCGCTCTACCTGCCCACTGAGGGCGAGCCGGTGCTGTTTTTGAACAGACTGTTCAATGTGCCCGAGCCGCCGTGCAGGACCGTCTGGCACACCGACACGGACAAGCCCGTGGCGCAGATCGCCGAGGTCGTGGACGCGGGCAGGCCGCTGGGCATTGACAAGGAGTGGCCCGCTAAGTTTCTGATCCCGCTGATGGAGACCCACCCCGGTATGCAGGTCGTGCTGTCCAGCGACTGCGTGGACGACTGCCGCGCCTGCAAGGACGCCGAGGAGCAGGCCCTCATGCGCGAGGCGTCCCGCATCAACGACGCGGTGAACGAGACCGCGAAGCACTATATAAAGGCCGGCATGACCGAACGCGAGGTCGCCGAGTTTATCGACGCGCAGTACCGTGCCCACGGCTGCGAGGGGCCGAGCTTTACGACGATCGTCTCCTTTGGTGCCAACGCCGCCGACCCGCACCATGAGCCGGACGACACCGTGTTAAAAGAGGGCGACTGCGTGCTGTTTGACATGGGCTGCGTGAAGAGCCGCTATTGCAGCGACATGACCCGCACCTGGTTCTGCGGCCAGCCCACTGAAAAGCAGGCCGCCGTGCACGATCTGGTGCGCCGCGCGAATGAGGCTGCCGAGGCGCTCATCAAGCCCGGCGTGCGCCTGTGTGAGCTGGATGCCGCCGCGCGCGACCTGATTACGGAAGCGGGCTACGGCGCGTATTTCAACCACCGTCTGGGGCATTTCATCGGCCAGACCGACCACGAGAAGGGCGACGTCAGCAGCGCGAACACCGCCGTAGCCAGACCCGGCATGATCTTTTCGATTGAGCCGGGCGTCTACCTGCCCGGCGAGTTCGGCGTCCGCGTGGAGGACCTCGTCCTGGTGACCGAGACCGGCTGCGAGGTGCTGAACAGGAACGATAAGCATTGGGATGTGGTGGGGAAATAACTGCCGCCATCCCTGCCTCCCCTTGAGGGGAGGTGGCCCCGCAGGGCCGGAAGGGTGGCTGGCAGCCGACCTATAAAAGAGTTGCTGCGGCCCACCCCTCACCGCCTGCGGGCGGAGCTCCCCTCAAGGGGAGCCTAAAGAATTTCAGAGAGGTGTACGATTGAAAAAACATCTGTTCCGTATCATTGCCGTCCTGTCCGCCGCGGTCCTGCTTGCGGGCTGCGCGTCGTCGCGGCTGCGGCTGGGGGCTGCGGCTGCAGGCGGCGTGTACAATGCGTTTGGTACCGCCATGGCCGCCCAGAACAGCACCATCGAGGTCAAACAGACCGCCGGGTCCGCCGCCAACCTGCGGCTGCTGGCGGGCGGCTATTTACAGCTGGCCGTTGCCCAGTCCGACATGGCGCAGGATGCCTACGACGGCAGCGGCGTCTTTGCCCACGAGAGCACCGAGCGCAGCTTCAGCGCCGTGGCCGCCCTGTATGAGGAGGCCGTGCAGGTCGTTGTCCGGGCCGACTCCGGCATTACGACGCTGGAGGAACTGCAGGGCTGCACGCTCAGCGTCGGCGAGGAGGAATCCGGCACCGAGCAGAACGCCTGGCAGGTGTTGGCCGCCTGCGGCCTGAACAACCGCCTGGTACACACTGTAAACCTGAACTACACCGACGCTGCCGCCCGGCTGGCCGACGGCACGATCGACGCGATGTTCGTCACCGCCGGTCTGCACGCCGACGCGCTGGAGCAGCTGGCCAAGACCTGCGCCATCCGTCTGCTCTCCGTCGACGGGGGTGTCGGTGCACGGCTGCTGGCGGCCTACCCGGCCTACCGCGCCTGCGTTATCCCCGCCGGGACCTACGCCGGTCAGGGTGAGGACGTCTGGACCGTCAGCGTGCAGGCGCTTCTGCTGGCGTCGAACGCGCTGTCCGACGAGACCGTCCAAAGGCTGACTGCCCGGTATTTTGACAGCGTGGACGCCGTGGCTGCCGCCGTGCCGGTGCCGCTGGTGACCGCCCCCGCCGTGGCCGCCGCGCAGAGCGTTATCCCCTACCACACCGGGGCCGCTGCGTACTACACCGCGCAGGGCATCACCCCCGCAGGGCCGGAGACGGGCGCGTCCCCTGAACAGGAGGCCGCCGCATGATCATCTCACTGGATATGTACCAGACGCTGTTTGCGGCGGTCTGCGTGCTGATGCTGGGCCGCTTTTTGAAGGTGCGCATCGGCTTTCTGGAAAAATTCTGCATTCCCGCGCCGGTCATCGGCGGCGTGCTGTTTGCCGTTTTCACCTGTCTCTGCTATGTGACCGGCATTGCCGAGTTTGAATTTGACGACATTTTAAAGGAAGTCTGCATGGTGTTCTTCTTCACCTCGGTAGGCTTTCAGGCCAACCTCAAGGTGCTGAAAAGCGGCGGCAAATCGCTGATCCTCTTCTTGGGGCTGGTCGTTGCGCTGATTTTGTGCCAGAACTTCCTCGCCGTCGGGCTGGCGGATCTGCTGGGCATCTCGCCGCTGATCGGTCTGTGCACCGGTTCCATCCCGATGGTCGGCGGCCACGGCACGG
>OGEU01002081.1_pt1 | contig 15107 bp, 10 predicted proteins | sample 1570651 | NCBI WGS metagenome assembly OGEU01 (sample SAMEA2582129, study PRJEB24529) | metagenome | biome: Human gut stool | place: China | collected 2011 | reverse complement strand
TCCGCAGAGGCTATGTACAATTTGTGGTTATCTTCCTTATTTATGTCTATCCCCATGCGGACAGAAGCTTTTGCCAGCGCTTTGTAGTCGAGACGAGGTGCTGATGTATGGCAAGAACTTAAACTAAAGGTCAGTCCGATAAGTGCAACTATATAAGAGAGGTATTTCTTCATGCTTGTTCCTCTTTCTCTTCCGGTTGAACAATTGTTTCCTGAACGGGCGTTTCCTGAACTGGTACTCCTTGAATTGCTGTTTCCTGAGCCGTCATTTCCATTTTCTCTTCTTCAATTTCTTCTTCTACTCTGACATTAAAATAGTCTTCAAGCTCCTTTTCAGCCGAGTTATTCTCATTCTGAATATCACGGATAATCACTCCATTCTCCATCAGAGCAATACGCGGACACACATCCACCGTATGGTTCAGGTTATGACTTGAAATGACTGTGGCATGGTGATCTTCATTGTATTTTTTCAGCAGGTGCTTGATGATGGACTGTGAACTCGGATCAAGGAAATTGAACGGTTCATCCAGGATCAGCAATTGCGGATGATGCAGCATGGCGGAGATAATACCTATTTTCTGCTTGTTTCCGGCAGAGAAGTTACGGATGAATTTCTTTTGTCCGAGGACTTCGTTACTCATAAAGCGTTCAAATGGAAGCAGACGTTCGTCTACCTCTTCTTTTTTCAGACCGTACATTTTACCGATGAAGTAGAAATATTCTTCGGGAGTGAGGTAATCAATCAGGAAACCATCATCGATGAAAGCACCTGTGAATTGTTTCCAGTCTTCATTTTTGGATACATCGATGTCATTGATTGTCACATTTCCCAGATCTGCCTGTAGCAGGTCCAGTATCAGACGGAAGAGGGTAGTCTTACCCGCACCATTGTTGCCTACCAATCCTAACATATCGCCCTGGTAGATGCTATATTTCTCGATATCTACGGCTTTCTTTTCGCCGAAGGTCTTGGTCAGGTGTTCAATATAGAGCATAAGGTTCTCCCTCTTTTCTTCTTGCAGCCGTTTCGAATATCTTTGTGATATCAAAATAATATCATGTGATTTTCAACTGTCAAGAGCCATTTTGCAAATGTCAAGTTTGCTTTACTTGTAGGATATCACTGTCGTTCCAATTTGTCAAGTCCGCTTTACATTTTATCTTTGTGATACAGCACGAGCGACACAATACCCATCACCGCCGCATACAGTACGCCGCCAACGGCCCAGATAAACCAGCTATACTGCGGCTGGCCGTTCCCCTTGGGTCCGAAAGTGTAGAACAGGAAGATCGCCGTCACGCTCAGCCAGTAGATGAGCGACACTGTGCTCATTACGCCGCTGCGCGCCTTCTTTTTGCGCGTGTAGTCGCCCTCCTCGAGCAGCTGGTCCATCGCGCCGGTGTACGTTCCGCTCCAGACGAGCACGCCCACGCCGCAGGCGACCAGAAGCAGCAGCGCATCCACCGCCGCCGCGGCGTAAACATCCGCCGGAGCGACGCGCACGAGCAGCGCGGCGACATCGGACGACGCGAGACCGACCCCGAGCATCAGCGGCACGACAGCAAGGATGCACAGCACCACGCCGAGGATCGTACAGCGCGAGGCGGTCGGCTCATAGACCTTGCGCCGCTCGCGCACCATGCCGCTCACGCCGTACTCGGTCTCAAACGGCTCTTTTTCAAGAAAGTCGAATTCCTTCGTCTTCGCCCCGCACGAGAGGAACATCCCCACCGCAATGGCAACCAGCACCAAAATGACGCTCACGCCGAGACCTGCGGCAAGATTCTCCGAAATACCGCCCAGGCCCGCGTCCGCCATGGCGGAGAGAAAAATGATCACGACCGGCGAGACGATGCACATCGCCACCGCCAGTGCGATCTTCGGCGCGCAGGCCTTGCGCAGCGCAAGGTATCGCGCCGCCTGCTCCATCGTCACTCTCCGCAGCGGCGTTTCGTCCGCCTCGGATTCGACGAACTCCTCTTCTTCGAGTTCGTCCTTCAATAAATAGTCGGTGCTCACGCCAAACAGCCGGCTCATCTGCACCACCTTGTCAAGGTCGGGCACGGACTGCGCGCCCTCCCACTTGGATACCGACTGGCGCGTCACCCCGAGCTGACTTGCCAGCTCCTCCTGCGACCAGCCCGCCTTTTTGCGCAGCGTGATGATTTTATCCGCTAAGATCATATCGTCTTCCTCCTGAATTCTAAGGCGCGGTCCCGCGCCGTCTGAATGGCGTTATCATAGCCTATTTCGCGGTTGCGGGAAAGAAAGCGCACTGTCAAATTTGTCAACCGGCAGTTGCAATCCTTGATTTTTCAAGGTTTTTTCGCCGTGCGCTCCTATTACCCTATGTATCTTCGTCATGATATCATACCGCGGCGCAGAAAAAAAGAGCGTCCCGTTCGGGACGCTCTTTTTAAGGTTTTTTCACACACTTACACGACGGCGAAGAACTTGACAAGGAACAGAGCGGAGATCACGTAGGTCAGAACGCTGACGTCCTTAGCCTTGCCGGAGAGCACCTTGACAAAGGTGTAGGAGATGAGGCCCAGGCCGATGGCGTGGCCGATGGAGCCGGAGATCGGCATACCGATGAGCATGATGGACACCGGCAGCATTTGGTCCATGTCGCTGAAGTCCACATTCTTGAGGCCCTGGAGCATCAGAACGCCGACATAGATCAGTGCGGCGGAGGTCGCAGCGCCGGGGATGACGGCGGCGATGGGGGCGAGGAACATGCAGGCGAGGAACAGGATGCCCGCGGTGAGCGCGGTCAGGCCCGTGCGGCCGCCCGCTTCCACGCCGGAGGCGGACTCGATGAACGTGGTGACTGTGGAGGTACCGGTGCAGGCGCCCGCGACCGTACCGATGGCATCGGACAGCAGGGCTTCCTTCATCTGGGGCATGTTGCCGTCCTGATCGACCATGCCGGCGCGGGAGGCAGTCCCGACGAGCGTGCCGATGGTATCGAACATATCGATCATGCAGAAGGTGATGACGAGCGTGATGGCGGTGAACCAGCCGATGTTCACAAAGCCCGCAAAGTCAAACTTGAAAAGCGTGGTGGAGACCATGTCGGCGAAAGGCGGGACAAAGCTCGCAGTCGCGAGGCTCGCAAACGGATTGACATGCAGGAAGATGGCGCTGCCCGCCCAGTAGATGACGGACGAGAACAGCATGCCGAGCAGCACTGCCGCCTTCACGCCCTTCTTGGCGAGGACGACCATGACGAAAACGCCGAGGAACACGGTCGCGACGGTCAGGACCATCGCATCGTAGCCCGAGCCCATGTTGCCCTTGATGATGCTGGGCGTCAGCGCGCCGAAGAAGTCACGCATCATGTAGAACGGGCCGCCGTTTTCAGAGTAGATACCGACGTTGGAGCCAAGGCCCACGTTCATCAGCATCAGGCCGATGGCGGGAGCGATGCCGTAGCGCACGCCGAGAGGAATGGCCTCCACGATCTTCTCACGCACCTTTAAGAGCGTGAGGATGAGGAACACTATACCCTCGACAAGGATGATGACGAGCGCCGCCTGGAACGCGGACTCGTACTCGCACTCGTTGATGACCGCGATGTTGGCGACGACCACCGCGAAGAAGCTGTTGAGTCCCATGCCGGGCGCCATGACAAATGGCTTGTTGGCGAAAAACGCCATGCAAATCGTGCCGATCGCCGAGGCGATGCAGGTGGCAAGGAACACACCGTTCCACAGCGGCGTACCCACTGCAAAGTTGGTCAGCAGGTTCGGGTTGAGCGCGATGATGTAGGCCATGGTCATAAACGTGGTAAGACCGGCAAGGATCTCGGTGCGTACCGTAGTACCGTTGGCCTTCAGCTTAAATAGCTTTTCCATGATTTTCTCCCTTTCTTTTTTGTTTTTCCGCCCGCTTCCTAACAAAAAATTAGGAAGCAAAACAGATTTTCAGTCAATATTATAAACATCCCGACAAGAAATTGCAAGTGTTCTGTTTATTTTTACCACACTTTCTCACTCCGCGCCGAGAGTTCCGCCGGTTTCTGTTGTGTTTTTGTTTGCTTTGCGCTATACTATATTTAGTAAAAATTTGCATTTTGGGAGGTGCATGCCGTGAAGTTGATGGTTTTAGACGGCAACTCCATCATCAACCGCGCCTATTACGGTGTCCGTCCGCTCACCACGCGCGACGGGTTTTTCACCCACGCGATCTTCGGCTTTCTGACGATGCTCGGCCGCTTACTCGACGAGGAAAAGCCCGAGGCGCTGTGCGTCGCCTTCGACCGCCGCGAGCCGACGTTCCGCCACCTCGAGTACGAGGGCTACAAGGCCACGCGCCACGCCATGCCCGAAGAGCTCGCCATGCAGATGCCGGTGCTCAAGGACGTGCTCGACGCGATGAACATTCCCCGCTACGAGCTCGCGGGCTTTGAAGCCGACGATCTGATCGGCACGATCTCGCGCAAGTGCGAAAGCGCAGGCTGGGACTGTGTCGTCGCCACGGGAGACAAGGATTCTTTGCAGCTCGTGACCGAGCACACGACCGTCAAGCTCATTTCCACGCGCATGGGCCAGACCACGACGAAGGACATGACGCCCGAGAGCTTTCGTGAGGTCTACGGCTTTGCGCCCATCCACATTGTCGACCTCAAAGCCCTGATGGGCGACGCGAGCGACAATATCCCCGGCGTGCCGGGCGTTGGCGAAAAGACGGCGATGGCGCTCATCCAGAAATACCAGAGCATCGACGAAATTTACCGGCTGCTCCCCGATATCAAGGCCAAGCCGAACGTCATCAAAAAGCTCACCGAGGGCGAGGAGAGCGCACGCCAGAGCTTCCACCTCGCGACCATCGTGACGGACGCACCACTCGAATTTTCTCCGCAGGACAATCTGCGCAAGGCGCCGTCAGACACGCTCTACCCGCTCTTTATGAAGCTGGAATTTACCAAGCTCATCGACAAATACGGTCTCAAGCCGCCCGCCGACATCCCCGCCGCCGAGGAGCCGGTCGACCTCACCGTGACCGCCGAGGCCGTGACCACGGCGGAAAAGGCCAAGGAATATCTCTCGCTCTTCCGCAAGGCGGAGCACGTGACGCTGCTGGCGCTGCCGGACCTTTCCGGCGTGATCGTCGACTTCATTGCAGGCGAATCGACCGCCGTCTCTGCCGAGTTCTACTTCAGCCGCTACGAGGGCGACTGGAACGCGCTGCTGCGCGCCCTGTTCTCGGATGATATCAAGAAAGTCAGCCACAACGTCAAGGACCTCCAGCGCACGCTGCTCGAAAACGGCCTTCCCATCGAAGGGTTCATTTTTGACACCGCGCTCGCAGGGTACCTGCTCGACGCGACGGCGGGCAAGTACGATATCGCGTCGCTCTTCGCCGCCTACTTCCACCAGACGCTTGCCGAGCCGAAGCACTTAGATCCAGACGCTTTCTCGATGCTCGGCGACACGGCCGAGGCCGAGACGGCGTTCCACGTCTATACCAGCGCCGTCGATACGCTGTATGAGGCCTTTGCCCCCGAACTTGAGAAGCGCGAGCTGCACGAGCTCTATTATGAGGTTGAGCTGCCCCTCTGCGCCGTACTCGCGCGCATGGAGCACGCGGGCATGCGCGTGGACGCGAACGCTCTCGCGGCCTTCGGCAGCGAGATGGAAGTGCAGCTCAAGACGCTCGAGCAGCACATCTATGAAGAGGCCGGCGGGCCGTTCAACATCAATTCCCCCAAGCAGCTCGGCGAGGTGCTCTTTGAACGCTTGCAGCTCCCGCACGGCAAAAAGACGAAGACCGGCTGGTCGACGAACGCGGACGTGCTCGAAAAACTGCGGTGGGAGAATCCCATCGTCGAAGAGGTTTTGCAGTACCGCCAGTACGCGAAATTCCGCTCGACCTACTGCGACGGTCTTTTGAAGGTCATCGCGCCCGACGGGCGCATCCACACGAGCTTCCAGATGACCGTCACGGCGACGGGCCGTTTGAGCTCGACCGAGCCGAATTTGCAGAATATCCCCACGCGCACGCAGCTCGGCAGCGAATTCCGCCGCATGTTCGTCCCCGCGGACGGCTGCGTACTCGTCGACGCGGACTACAGCCAGATCGAGCTGCGGCTGCTCGCGCACATCGCGGACGACGAGGCGATGAAGCAGGCGTTTCTGACCGGCGAGGACATCCACACCGTCACGGCCGCGCAGGTCTTCGGCGTGCCGACTGATCAGGTCACCAAGCAGATGCGCTCGCACGCGAAGGCCGTCAACTTCGGCATCGTGTACGGCATTTCCGCCTTCTCGCTCGCGCAGGACATCGGCGTGCCGGTGTACGAGGCGAAGGAATATATCGAGACGTACTTTGAGCGCTTCCCCGGCATCCGCCGCTATATGGACGAGGTCGTCGCGCAGGCGAAAGAGCGCGGCTATGTCGAAACACTGATGCACCGCCGCCGCGCGCTGCCCGAGCTGGCGGCGAGCAACTTCAATACCCGTTCGTTCGGCGAGCGTGTCGCGCGCAACATGCCCATTCAGGGCACGGCCGCGGACGTCATCAAGCTCGCAATGGTGCGCGTCGACGAGCGGCTGCACAAGGAAAACTTAAAGGCAAAGCTCATTTTGCAGGTGCACGACGAACTCATCGTCGAGGCCCCGGAGGCAGAAGCCGCGAAAGCCGCCGCCATCCTGCAGGAAGAGATGGAAGGCTGTGTCAATTATGCTGTCCCCCTGAGCACCGAAGTGCATCAGGGCAAAAACTGGCTGGAGGCCCACTAAAACCATGATCATCTTAGGAATCGAATCTACCTGCGACGAGACCGCCGCATCTCTGGTGGAAGATGGCCGGCACCTGCTGAGCAACGTCATCTCCACCAGCGTCAAGGAGCAGGCGCTTTACGGCGGCGTCGTGCCGGAGATCGCCAGCCGCCGCCACTGCGAGTTCATCAGCGCCACCGTCAAAAAGGCTCTGCTGGACGCAGGCAAGACCATCGACGACGTGGACGCCGTGGCTGTCACCTTCGCGCCCGGCCTCATCGGCGCAGTGCTGGTGGGCGTCAACTTTGCCAAGGGCCTCGCCTACTCGGCGGGCAAGCCGCTGGTGCCGGTCCACCATCTGCGGGGCCACATTGCGGCCCTCTACCTGACCCACCCGGAGCTGAAGCCGCCCTTCCTCTGCCTTGTGGCGTCCGGCGGACACAGCCACATCGTGGAGGTGCAGGACTATACCCATTACCACATCCTCGGCCACACGGTGGACGACGCCGCCGGCGAAGCCTTCGACAAGGTGGCCCGGACACTGGGCCTGCCCTATCCCGGCGGTCCCAGCGTCGCCAACGCCGCCAAGACCGGCGACCCGAAAGCCTACCGTCTGCCGGTGCCTCACGTGGAGGGCAAGTACAACGTCAGCTTCTCCGGCCTCAAGACCGCCGTGCTGAACGAGGTGAATCAGGCCCAGATGAAGGGTACTGACATCAACGTCCCCGACCTCGCGGCCAGCTTTCAGGAGCGCATCGCGGGCATCCTCGCAGAAAAGCTCCTTCTCGCCGCCGCCGACACCGGCGCAAAGCAGGTCTGTCTGGCGGGCGGCGTCGCGGCCAATGGCCGTCTGCGCCAGCTGGTCAACGACGGCACCCAGAAGCTGGGGGCCAAGGTCTACCTGCCCGAGCTGAAATTCTGCGGCGACAACGGTGCGATGATCGCGGCTCAGGGCTACTATCAGTACATCGCAGGCCATACCGCCGGGCTGGAGCTGAACGGTCTGCCGACTCTGCCCATTGATTACGAATAACTGAGATAGAAAACGGAATGGCCGCGCACAGCTGTGCGCGGCCATTCCGTTTATTTCATATCACGTCCGAAGTAAAGCTCCACTTCACTGAGCTTCTTTTTCCGCAGCAGGAATGCCGTGGGGATGAGGTAGACCGCGATAGACGTCAGCATGGTGATGTCATAGGTGCTGATGCTGTCGGCCACTGTCTCGGTGCCGTACAGGCCGCCGATGAGCATGGACGTGATGTCCATCGCGGCGTGGATGAACACCGTCACCCAGATGTTTCCGGTGCGGAAATAGACCGCCGCCAGCAGCGTACCCAGCGAGGCCGCAAAGACACACTGCATCAGAACGCCCAGCGGCGCACTGCCGGTGAGGTTGGTCAGGTGGGCCGCACCGAAGTAAAGACCCGACAGCAGGCAGGCTTTCCAGACGCCGGCCCGGCTGGTGCCGAAGTGTTCCAGAAGCGTCTGGGCGATGACGCCCCGGAACAGAAACTCTTCTGCCACACCGACGCTGGTCATGCCGATAAGGAACCACACGACATGCCACGCAGGCAGCATATCGCCCTCCGGCCTGCCAAACAGCAGGGTATTGTAGGCGTTGTAGCTGATGAGCGCGATGGGGTACAGGCCCACCAGCAGACCGTTGAAAAAGCCGCTGCCCCGGCGGCGGAGCAGGCCGCTCTCTCCGGTGCGCGCCAGAAAGAGCCACGCCACCAGCACGCCTGCTGCCTCCTGCATGAAGGTCAGCATATAATCATCGACGGCATCAATATCCCGCACGACGAACAAGATGAGCAGAAGCGACAGCAGCGATGCCACGAACAGCATCCCCAGAAACAGCACCTCAGCCACAAGGCAGTAGATCATCGGGTGGGCGCTGCGCAGACGTTTGAGCATAGAAAGACCTCCTGTGTCGTAGTGGTACTATTTTAGCATATTTCAGAAGAAAGAGATAGGGATTTGTGTGAATAATAAAGCGGAACCCGGGTTGCGGCTCCCAGCGTCTGTTTCGGCCCTTGGGCGGGCCTCACATCCTGCTGGCCGCGGCCCCAGCCTCAGCTCCCTGTTTCTGCCGCTGGCAGCGGTCGGCTCTGCTGCTGTTCAAATCCCGCGCCCGACTAAATAAAAAAGCAAGTACACGAATGTGTACTTGCTTTTTTAAGTCGGAGCAGCGGGATTTGAACCCACGGCCTCCTCGTCCCGAACGAGGCGCGCTACCAACTGCGCTATGCCCCGAAAATACCGCAACCCAATGGGCTGCGGTCTGGTTGGGGATGAGAGAATCGAACTCCCACAAGTAGAGTCAGAGTCTACCGCACTACCACTATGCAAATCCCCACTATTCGGTTTCGCCCTCAGCACCGAAGCGCCGCTGACGAGGAATATTATACAGCCTCCGCCTCCATTTGTCAACCACTTTTTTTGATTTTTCCGTCCATGTTTTTTCTGTCTTCCCCACCTCTGCGTTTTCACGCCTTTTTTCGTTCCCGGCTCTTGACACCCGCCCCCTTTGGGAATACTCTTATAGTATCATTCACCTGCCCCCTCTGAGGGAGAACGGAAGAAACGAGGGTTGTTCGATATGAAAAAACGTGTTGGTATCCTGACCTCCGGCGGCGACTGTCCCGGCCTGAACGCCACCATCCGCGGCGTGGCCAAAGCCCTGTATGCACGGTTCGGCGACAACGTCGAGATCGTGGGCATCCTGAATGGCTACCACGGCCTCATCACCGGCGAATACAAGGAGATGTGCGAGGACGATTTCCGCGGCATCCTGACGCTGGGCGGCACCATTCTGGGCACCAAGCGCACGCCTTTTAAGATGATGCGTGTGGTGGAGGACGACAACATTGATAAAGTTGCCGCCATGAAAAAGACCTACAAGGAAGCCAAGCTGGACTGCCTGCTGTGCCTGGGCGGCAATGGCACCCACAAAACCGCAAACCTGCTCTCGCAGGAGGGTCTGAACATCATCGGCCTGCCCAAGACCATTGATAACGATATCTATGGTACCGACGTAACCTTCGGCTTCCACACCGCCGTGGACATCGCCACCGATGTGATCGACCGCATCCACACCACCGCAGGCAGCCACAGCCGCGTGATGTGCATTGAGATCATGGGCAACAAGGCAGGCTGGCTGACGCTGTACTCCGGCATTGCCGGCGGTGCAGATATTATTCTGCTGCCGGAACAGCCCTATGATATTGACCGTGTGTGTTCTGCCGTGGAACGCCGCGCAAAGAAGGGTTCCAACTTCTCCATCATCGCTGTGGCCGAGGGTGCCATCAACTGCGAGGAAGCCGGCATGAAGCGCAAGGAATGGATGGCAAAACGCGCCGAGGCAGGCTTTGGCACCACCGCCACCAACCGCATTGCACAGGCCGTACAGAAAAAAACCGGCATGGAGACCCGTGTGTGCATCCCGGGCCACATGCAGCGCGGCGGCAGCCCCAGTGCCTACGACCGTGTTCTGGCCACCCAGTTCGGCAGCTATGCCGCAAAGCTGGTGGAGATCGAGCGCTACGGCGTGACCGTTGCCATGGTGAATCGCCATGTCACCGAGAACCGTCTGGCCGACATTGCAGGCAAGACCCGCAACGTGCCGGAGAACTGCGACCTGCTCACCGTCGCCCGCCGCATGGGCATCAGTCTGGGCTGATTTTTATTTAAAATGGCCTCCGTTGCACTCTGGCCATTGTTTAATGTAATATTATTTTTAAATTTGAAAGCCAGAAACACCTGCGGGTATTTCTGGCTTTCGTTTTCACCGGAAAGGTCGTAACGAAAAACGGCATTTTACTCTTGAAGCATCTACCGGTTCGGGTCCTTCTCGTGAAAAAGTAATTCCAGAAAATCCGCAGATTTTCTGGAATTACAAATAAAAATATAAATTTCCGCTAAAAATGCTCAGAAGCGGAGAGCATTAAAATCGTCTGCCGGATAAATCAAAGGTCCGTCACATCATGCCGGGTGGGCTGGCCTTTTTCAAAGGCAGCTGCGCTTTCCAGCACACCGCGCACCATGCTCTCCACATCCTCGTGGGTGTAGAAAGCCGTGTGGTCGGTCAGGATCACATTGGGCATGCTGCGCAGAGCCGCCAGCTCCGGGTTCGGGATCACATCGCCCATGCGATTATAATAGTACAGGCCGTTCTCATTTTCCAGCACGTCCAGGCCCGCCGCGCCAATCTTGCCGCTTTCCAGCCCGGCGATCAGTGCATCACTGTCGATCAGCTTGCCGCGGGCGGTGTTGATGATGGTCACGCCCGGCTTCATGCTCTCAATTGCTTTGGTGTCGATGAGATGGTGATTCTCCTCCGTAGCGTTGGTGTGCAGAGTGATGACATCGCTTTCCGCCAGCAAGGTCTCCAGCGGCACATACTCGGCGATCTTCTTTACCTCGTCGTTGGGGTACAGGTCGTAGGCCAGCAGGCGGCAGCCAAAGCCGGACAGATGCTGCAGCACCGTGCGGCCAATGCGGCCCGTACCGATCACACCCACAGTGCAGTTGGAAATATCGCGGCCGATTTTTCCCTGCAGGGAGTAGTCCTGCGCTTCGCCGCGCTTGAGGATGTGCCCTGCCTTGCGCAGGCTCATCAGCATCAGCATAATGGCAAAGTTTGCAACGCCGTTTGGCGGATAATCCACATTGGCCACCTTCATGCCCAGTTCCCGGGCCGTCTCGCGGTCTACGTGGTCGTAGCCGATGGAACGGCAGCAGATGGACTTTACGCCCAGCTCGTGAAACCGCTTGACCATAGGCGCGCTCATATCGCAAGGCGTTACCGACACGGCATCATAGCCCTTTGCCAGTTCAGCATTTTCCAGCGTGGGATACTCCTGCGTAGAGCCAAACTCAACATCCAGCTTCGGTGCCAGCCGCTGCGCGATGCCCAGCTCATCGTAGGGGCGCAGGGTGTAAAAAAAGACTTTTGTTGCCATAAAACTTCCCTCCCGGCTTATTCTGTACCTATTGTAGCACGTTCTGCACAGATGGATGCATTTTACTGCGTGAATTTTGTTCACCTTAAAAATGAGGGTTCATCTTTCCATATGAATGCGTGCAAAACAGTTGTAAATTGTCGGAAAAGAGGGTATGATAAAAGAACTGAGAAGTATACATCACTGAAATATAAAAGGAGTGTGCCTTATGCGCGCTTATGAACGGCTTTTGAATTATGTCCGGGTGCATACCACCTCGGACGAAAACTCCGGTACGCACCCTTCCGCTGAACGGGAGTTTGACCTTGCCCGCCAGCTGGTGGAGGAGATGAAGGCCCTCGGCATGGAGGATGCCCATGTGGACGAGCACTGCTACGTCTATGGCACCCTGCCTGCCACGCCCGGCTGTGAGGATCAACACGCTCTGGGCCTGATCGCCCACATGGACACTGCCGACGATGCCAGCGGTGAGAATGTGCAGCCCGTTGTGTGGGAAAACTACAACGGCGGCGACGTAACTCTGCCCGCCACCGGCATGGTGATGAAGCCCTCTGTGTTCCCCTTCCTTACTTCCATGAAGGGCGAGACCCTCATCACCTCAGACGGTACCACCCTGCTGGGTGCCGACGATAAGGCCGGTATTGCCGAAATTTTGACCGCTGTTGAGACCATTCAGGAAAAAGGCCTGCCCCATGGCAAGCTGTGTATCGCCTTTACTCCGGATGAAGAGATCGGCGAGGGTGCAGAGCTGTTCGATATTCCGGGCTTCGGTGCCGACTTTGCCTATACGGTGGACGGCGGCGATGCCGGTTCCATTGAGTACGAGAACTTCAACGCCGCTTCCGCCACCGTGACCATCCGCGGCTTCTCGGTGCACCCGGGCACCGCCAAGGACACCATGATCAACGCTTCCAACGTAGCAATGGAGTTCCACGGTGCTCTGCCCGTCACGGCCCGGCCGGAGACCACCGAGGGCCGTCAGGGCTTCTACCACCTGTGCCAGATGTACGGCGATGTGACCACCGCAAAGCTGGGCTACATCCTGCGCGACCACGATGCCGCAAAGCTGCAGTTCAAGAAGGACAACATGCTGGATATTGCCGAATTTTTGAACGGAAAGTACGGCGAAGGCACCGTGACCGTGGAGATCAAGGACAGCTACCGCAACATGCTGGAAAAAATCAAGCCGCATTTCCACTTAGTAGAGACCGCCCGCAAAGCCACCCGCATGGCCGGGCTGGAACCGGAGGAAATTCCGGTGCGCGGCGGCACCGACGGTGCCATGCTGAGCTGGAAAGGCCTGCCCTGCCCCAATCTGGGCACCGGCGGCTTCAATTTCCACGGCGTATGCGAGTGCATCACCGCTGAGCGCATGGACCGCTGCACTGAGATCTTGCTGAACATCATCAAATTGTACGCAGAGTAAATTTTATTTTTCAATATACAAAAAGTGGGTGCTATTTTCGGATAGCACCCACTTTTATTATACTCTGACGCTTATTTCTACGACTCCACTCGTGAAAATGCATTTGGAGCAGCCCTGCGGTTGCGTAGCAATGAAAGCCCCAGTGGGGCTTTCAAGCAGGCGAGCGATCTGCGTTAGCAGATGGAAGGGATTCGCCCTGACAAGCGTCGGGGCTGTGACAAATGCGAAAAATAAAAATCAAATTCCACCGAACATGCCCAGAGTACAACGACGACGACCGCTGCCTGCGGCAGAAGCAGGGAGGAGTTGTTGGGGCCGCGGCCAGCAAGACACGAATGCCGCTCAAGGCATGAAGTGGATGCTGGGAGCCGCAACTCTAGGAGGGCATTCAAAATCGTTTAACCAACGTTGATATGCCCCACCGGCATGATCTTCCGTTTGTTGTCATCCGGCTTTGCCGTCAGGCTCATGGCCAGCGACACCGGGCCGACACGGCCCATGAACATGACCAGCATATACAGGATCTTTGCGCCCCGGTTCAGCTGAGCGGTAACGCCCACCGAAAGGCCCACCGTACCAAAGGCAGAGCAGGACTCGAAAATAGCGTCAATGACCGATACCGCCTCCGAAGTGTTGTAGTACACCACCACAGCCGAGCCAACCGCCGCCAGCCCGCCGAGCACGATAATGGTCAAAGCACGATAAACCGTCTTGGACTCGATGTGGTGCTCTGCGATCACACAGTCATCGCGGCCCTGAGCCACACTGCGGATCGTCAGGATGATCACAGCGAACGTAGTCACCTTCACGCCGCCGCCGGTAGAGCCGGGTGCCGCACCAATGAACTGCAGCGCGCTCATCAGCAGTTTGGTGATGGGGCCGCAGGCCGCAAGGTCGATGGTATTCATGCCCGCAGTACGAGTGGACACCGACTGGAACAGCGCCGCCATCAGCTTGCCGGGCACAGAGAGCCCGCCCATGCTGGCAGGATTGTTCCACTCCATCAGCGCGATGAGCGCCGCGCCGCCGAGCCACAGGATCACCGAGAAGCTCAGCACCACCTTGGCCTGCAGGGAAAGCCGGTGCTTTTTGCGGTATTGACCGATCTCCACCCATACCATGAAACCCAGACCGCCGGAGATGATCATGAACATCACAACGGCCTGAACATAGTAATTGTTCACATAGGGTGCCAGTGAGGAATACTGGCCGAACCGGCCAAACAGATCAAAGCCCGCGTTACAGAAAGCCGAGATGGCCGTGAACACGCTCACCCAGATGCCTTCCAGCCCGAACTGCGGCACAAAGGCGAACATCAGCAGCACAATGCCAATGCCTTCAAACAGGCCAGCCAGTCCCACCACGATCTTCAGCACGTCCTTGGCCTGCGCATATCCGTCCGCTGAGACGCTTTCTCCCAGCAGCCGCAGATCGCGGAAGCCCATGCGCCGCCGCATAGCCAGCGCGAAGAAGCTGGTGAGGGTGACCAACCCCAGACCCCCCACCTGAATGAGCAGCAGGATCACCGCCTGCCCAAAGTAGGTGAACTGGGTCCAGGTATCCCGCACGATCAGACCAGTAACGCAGGTAGCGCTTGTGGCGGTGAACATGGCGTTCAGCACATCCAGCCGCCCGTGCTTGCTGGCAACAGGCAGGCTGAGCAGAAAGGTACCCAGCGCGATCACGATGACAAAGCTCACACAGATGATCTGCGTAGGCGTATACATCCCCTTGCGCTTGCCCGCCGGGCGGTAAAACAGCTTTTTTCCTTTTGCCTTTTCCATAAGTTCCTCCGCACGCGGCAAAGCCTGCCGCGGCTATTTTCATTTCCTCTATAGCATACACCATTTTGCCCGCCGGTTCAACTTGATTTTATCCGCAAAATGCTGTATTATAATAGGGTATCCGTCTCCGTAGCTCAGTTGGATAGAGCGCAAGCCTCCTAAGAATTCGGTCAACCTGATACCTTGGGGGCAGAAGTGATTGCTCTAA
>OGEU01002069.1_pt1 | contig 15160 bp, 8 predicted proteins | sample 1570651 | NCBI WGS metagenome assembly OGEU01 (sample SAMEA2582129, study PRJEB24529) | metagenome | biome: Human gut stool | place: China | collected 2011 | reverse complement strand
CACGACCAGCGCCATCAGCAGGCCGGTCCACGTGCCGTCCGCATTGCGAGACATCAGGCCATGCGGCAGGAATCCGCCGTCAACGGTAAACCAGTTGGCGAACGACGCGCGAATGCCCGAAGCGGTCGGCACATTCGCGATGATCACATACAAACCGCCGAAAATCATGGCAAGCACGGCCACGATCTTGATGATGGCGAACCAGAATTCAAATTCGCCGAACTTGTTCACGCCCATAAGATTCAGCGCCGCGATGGCCACCAGGAACACCGCCGCCGACACCCACTTCGGAATGTTCGGGAACCAGTAATTCACGAACGAGCCAACCACGGCCAACTCCACCATGGCCACGAGCACGTAGTTGAACCAGTAATTCCAGCCGGAAATAAAGCCGGCTCGCTTCGACCAGTACTGCGTGGCGTAGTAGCTGAACGCGCCCGCCTTCGGATCCTCGACCGCCATTTCGGACAGGGCGCGCACGATCAGGAAAATCGCCAGACCGCCGATCAGATAGGCGAGCAGAATGGCCGGGCCCGCCAGCTGAATCGACTCGCTGGAACCATAGAACAGGCCGGTGCCGATCGCGCCGCCCAATGCGATCAATTGAATATGACGATTTTTCAAAGACTTGCGCAGCGTCGGCGGAACCGGCACATCGTCGGTTTCGCGCGGTTTCTTCGCAACGGTTGCGTCGCTCATGAATGCTTCCTCTTCTTGGGTGCCTCGGCAATATTCGGCAAATTCGGCAAAAGTTTGCGATCTTGGCGATGTTGCGTTCGGCAGTAGTGGTAGGTGACGCGCCTATGGTTTTTGGTATGGCGCGTCTTCCCCGATTGTAGCTGTAGCGCGTGGATTCGGTTTCATAGTGTTCAATAGTTCGATAGTTCAATAAAATGAAGGTTTTGGGAGCAATGGTTGGTGCTGCTTGAGCGCTACGGGCTGGAGGTCGTCATGGCATTCATCAAAGACATGGTGCGTATGTGGTTGCATGCGTGGAAGCGATTCATCTCCATCGCACTGATCTCGTTGCTGGGCGTCGCCGTGCTTACGGGCATTTACGCGGGTTGCCGAGACGCTTTTCTTGCGACGGATCGTTTTTTCGACACCCAAGGATTGCACGACATTCAGGTGTTGTCGACGGCCGGATTGACCGATGACGATATTGCCGCGCTCCGTAAGATTTCCGGTGTCGCGAAAGTGCAGGGCGAACGTTCGCAAACCGTGACCGTCGATCTGAACGGCAAAAAAACCGTGACCATGCAGGAGATCGGCACGAACGGCATTGACCAGCCGTATTTGCAAAGTGGCCGTATGCCTGAAAAGTCCGGTGAGATCGCGGTGACGCGCAAATTCATCAAGGATTCCGGATATAAAAAGGGCGACCATATTACGGTGACACCGCAGGATTCGGCGTCTTCTTCTGTGTCCGATTCTGCAGAATCGGACAACCAAACGGGCGAAAACGGGTCCCAGATGTCCGATTCTGCAGAATCGGACACGCAGGATGGCAAAAGTGCCGCACGGGTGACCGATTCTGGTGAATCGGACAATCAGGCACCGAGCTTCCCTGCTGAACTGACCATTGTGGGCGTGGTGCTTGACCCGCAGGATCTCACCAATCCAGACGGCTATTCGGGTACGAACGCGTTCCGTTCCTCCGCTACCAGCGACTACACGTTCTTTGCGCCGTCCGACGGTGTGACCGGCAGCATGTACACGGCCGTCACCGTTCTCGTGAAAGGCGCCTCCGACAAGGACTCGTTCAGTGACGCCTATGACGACACCGTCAGCGAAGTCGCTGACCGCATCGACGGCACGGTACGCAAGAACCGCCAGCAAGCACGCCATCAGGAACTACTCGACGCTGGAACCAAACAGATCGACGAGGCGAAAGCGCAAGCTGACAAACAGTTCGCCGCAGCGCAACAGCAGATCGACAGCAATCGCAGTCAGCTCAACCAGCAAATCGACCAAATCGTCAATATGCAGGCGGGCGCGGCTGCAGGATCCCTCGACGAAACAACCCGTGAAACATTACGTGAAACGGTAATTGCCTCAAGCCCGCAATTAGCGGAAGCGAAAGCGCAACTCGACCAGGCGCAATCGCAATTGGACCAGCAGAAAAAAGACACCGAACGGACACTGCAATCCAAGCAAAACGAGCTGGAAGACAACATTCCGCAAGTGCGTTGGTATGTGCAGGACCGGTCGCAAATCGGCGGATTCAGCTCGCTGAAATCTGATCTGGAATCCATCCAATCGCTGGGCAACGCATTCCCGATCGTGTTCTTGCTCGTGGCGGTGATGATGAGTCTGACCGCCATGGCGCGCATGGTCGAAGAGGATCGCGGGCTGATCGGCACATACACAGGGCTCGGCTACGGGCGTCTTGCGGTCGCCTCACGATACCTGTTGTTCGCGCTGTTCGCCTGTCTGATCGGCGGTGGACTCGGCCTGATCGCAGGCTTCCTTGGCATTCCGGCGTTCCTGCTTGTCGTATTGCGAGGCTTGTATGTGATGCCGGACGTACGCTTGGAATACGACTGGCTGTATGGAACGGCCGGAGTCGCGCTATTCGTAATCGGCGTGCTTGCCGCAACCGTGTATGCGTGCGTGCAGGAAATGCGACAGAAGCCGGCCAGTCTCATGCGTCCGAAAGCGCCGCGTGCAGGATCGCGCATTCTACTGGAGCGTATCAAGCCGTTGTGGAATCGCATGAGCTTTCTCGGCAAAGTCACGGCACGCAACATTTTCCGCTTCAAATCGCGCCTGATCATGACGGTCGGCGGCGTGGCCGGCTGCACCGCGCTGATTGTGTGCGGACTTGCGATCAACGACACCGTTGCCGCATTGGGCGCGAAACAGTATCAGGACGTGTATCAGTACGATTTGATGGTGGTCGCGAATGATGACGATGCTGATGCGATGCGGCAAAAAGTCGCTTCGGATGGTCGCGTCACGTCGAGCATGGACGTGCGCGTTGAATCGGGTGATCTGACCGGCGATTCGGGGAGCGAAAGCATTCAGCTGGTTGCCGTGCCCGACAGTGAACGCAGCGAGTTCGGCAAGATGGTCACGTTGCAGCCGGTGCGCTCCAGTTGGGTGGATGGTGCGGCCGATACGGTAAGTCTGGGCGATGACGGCGTGATCGTATCGCAGTCCGCGGCAAGCGCGATGGGCGTCAAAGCGGGCGGTATGGTAACGCTGACCAACGGTGACGATATGCAGGCCGAAGCGCATGTCAGCGCGGTGATCCGCAGTGTGATCGGATCGGACGTGTATGTGAGCGAAACCTATTATCGCCAGCTGTTCGATACTGCTGCATCCGGCACGTCTTCCGCATCTTCCGCGTCCGATTCTGGAGAATCGGACAATCAAAACGGCGAATCCGGTACCTCGAATGGCGCATCGTCAAACGGCCAACAATTGGTGTGGAACGCCATGTATGCGAAGCTCAAAGGTTCAGGCGAATCCCAGGCCGCCTATGCGGAAAAGCTGGAAGACGACGATGCGGTCATGAAAGCCGTGAGCTGCGCGCACATGGCGGAAAGCTTCAAATTCGATCTGATGGGTGCGGTGGTCGCGCTGATCGTGGCGCTCGCGGGCGGGCTCGCGCTCGTGGTGTTGTTCACGCTCGCCAACACCAACGTGTCAGAACGTGAACGCGAGATGGCCACGCTCAAGGTGCTCGGATTCTTCGACAAAGAGGTTCACCACTATGTGAACCGTGAAATGATGGTGCTCACCATGATGGGCGTGGTGCTGGGCTTGCCTCTCGGCCGTTTCGTCGGCGGATTGCTGACGGCTGCGTTGAATATGCCCGCACTGTATTTCGAAGTGGAATGCACGCCGTTGAGTTATGTGATTGCGGCCGGCGCGACCATGGCTTTCGCGCTGCTCGTGCAGTTGTTCGTGAATCCGGTGTTGGATCGTATCGACCCGATTAGTTCGCTCAAATCCGTCGAATAGGCGCATGTCTGAATGTCCGATTCTCCAGAATCGGACATTCAGACGGGTAAAAGTGCGTTACGGTTGTCCGTTTCTCCAGAATCGGACACTTAGAGTGCCGGAAAGGCTCGGATTCGCGTTTCAGTTCTTCGGATAACGGTAGTTGTGTGGCAGTTGCGTGGTGAGCTGCGGGTCCAGGCCGAGTTCCTTCAACTGCCGGTCGATTTCGCGGCGCGCACGTTTCACAAGTTCGGCTCGATATTCATCGCCATGTCCGGCATTGCTATGTGCCGCATCGCCATGTCCCATCGTTCCCATCTTCTCCAGTGCGTCCAATGTTTCCGCCATACGCTTGAGCCGGTCCTGATGGTGCAGCAGCGCACGCACCTGCGCATGTTCGTGCACGATCGTCCGCCAATCGGATGGTGTGTGTGCAATCTCCCGAACCGCGGTGACCGGATGTACGTCGGCCACCTGATATGTGATCGAGCCAAGCAGCGGCATTAGGAACACCGTAATCGCGCCGGCTGCGACCAGTGTTGACGCGGTGTCGCCTTGCATGGTGCCGACCTTCACCGCCAGTGACGTGACGGCGACGATGATCGGCAGCGCGGTCGTGCAATACAGCGCTACGGTGACGCGATGATGCGATGACAGCGGATTCTCGCGTTTGTCGAGCGATAGCGCAACATATACGGGCACCGCGCGAATCAGCATGAGCAGTACGATGAACGCGACGAGCAGCGCGGGTCGGCCTGCCACGGCGCGCACGTTGATCGCGGCTCCTGACACCACGAAAAACACAGGAATAAGGAATCCGTAGCCGACGCCTTCCAGCTTCATTTCCAGCGACTTGCTGCCGTCGGGGATGATGTAACGCAGGATGAAGCCTGCGGCGAACGCGCCGAGCACCGCGTCAAGTTCGAACAGTGCAGAAATGGTGACAAGGAAGATGAGCAGGAATGTGGTCAGTCGCATGAGCGTTTGCGATGACGTGTTCGCGTTTTCCGTAAGGAAACGGTACAGGCGATGGCCGGTTTTCAGTGCTTTCGTGGGTAGCATTGCGCACAGTAGACAGATGGTAAGGAACGCGCCGAGCACGAGCATGGTCTGCCAGCCGGTTCGGGTGGATAGCAGGATGGCCATGGCAAGGATTGGTCCGAGTTCGCCCCACGTTCCGTACGAGATGATGGCGTCGCCGATGGGGGTGCCTTCGAGGTTGCGTTCCTTGAGAATCGGCATGAGTGTGCCGAGAGCGGTGGTGGTAAGTGCTATTACCGTGGCGATGCCGTTGATGCCTTGCTTTGCGAAGAATGGAAGCAGGGTCACGACGAGTCCGGCGAGCCCCAAGGTGATGATCCATGTGACAAGGCCGACTTTGCCTTGATGTCCGGCGAGTCGTTTCGGGTCGATTTCATAGCCGGCGAGCAGGAATAGGAACGCCATGCCGAGCTCGCTCAAGAGTTTCACGGCGTCGTTCACCTCGATTACGCCCAGTCCGTACGGACCGAGTGCGGCTCCGGTGACGAGCAGCAGCACAGTTTGTGGAATGAACCTTCCTGGAATCAGCTGCGCCACAATCGGGCTGACGGCCGCCACCGCCATGATGATAGTCAATGAAACGAGCTCTTGCGTCATGTTTCTAGCCTAGTGAGTCTGCATGACGGTGTTCGAGGACGTGATGCCCCATGATGAGCCAAAGGGCACTCTGGGGCAAGGTTAAGTTTTTGTAAATTTTATGGGGGGGGGGGAATTCTATGAGCGTTACTATCTGTGCAAAATGGCGGAACTGTTTTGTTTTGAAGATGGAACTCCTTCTTTTCATTGGGGGAAGGGTGGGCTTTATTCGAGGGTTTTAACGAGGGTGCCAATGGGAAAGCTCCGATACGATTCTGAACCAAGCTGTTTAGGCAATATAGGGGGAGGGAAGAATGGTTGATGGAAAATTCACCGCAAAGGAGCGCGCGTATTTGGCCAGCCTTCCCGCAGTGGAAAGCGTGAGCGCGTCGCGTATTCGATATTCAGACCATTTCCGAGTGGAAGCGATGTGCCGTTATAACGCCGGTGAATCACCGTCAGCCATTTTCCGTGAAGCGGGGCTTGATCCGAAACTGATCGGCTACAAGCGTGTGGAGCGGTGCATCGCGCGCTGGAAGCAGCAGGAACGTGATGAGCGTCGAAAGGGAAAAGGGGCCATGAATCATTATCTGCAGGATGTTGAAGACGATTTGTCGATCGCCGAACTGCAAGGGGCTACGCACGAAGGGGAGACGAATGATCCAACTGAAGCCGACGAATCGCAGAATATGGCGGCGAAGCTTGCTCAGGCGCAACTGACCATCAGCAAATGCGACATGCTCATCGCCAAGCAAGCGTTGCGTATCGACGAGCTGGAACGTGTGCTGCGGAAGTTCATCCAGTGATGGACATGCGGCAGCAGCAGCGCGGTCGGGAGCCGTCTTTCGAAGAAGCCGTCGACATTGCCGATGAGGTGCGGCAGTGGCGCAGAGAACGTAGGAAAGTCATTGCCATGCGGGTGGTTGCGGCGCTGCTGATCATTCTTGCGATAGGTATCGGTGGGTTTCCTACGTTTCTACAGTATCAGTCGGCGCGGGAGCTACGGAATACGTCGGACCGGTCCGCGCAGGCGGTTGCCGGCTGGCCTTACCCCCAGGCTGATGAGGCGTTTGCCGCGGCCAAAGCATATAACAGGCGGCTTGCGGCTTCGGGGCAGCCGATTCTCGGCGAGGCTCAAGACCCGTTCTCCCAAGTGCAGGGCAGCTCGCAGTCCAGTGAATCTGGTGCTGCGGAATCAAATAGCGCCAGTGCGAAGGATGCGGAATATCAAAGTTTGCTCGATTCGGGCAGCGGCGTGATGGGCACCATCCGCATTCCGAAGATTTCCGTACGTCTGCCGATCTACCATGGCACGTCGCAGTCGGCGCTCGCATCCGGATCCGGACATCTGTATGGCAGCAGCCTGCCGGTGGGCGGGCGGAGCACGCATGCGGTGATCACCGGCCACCGTGGGCTGGTCGAGGCGATGATGTTCACGCGCTTGGATGAGATGCACGTCGGCGACTACTTCTACATCGAAGTGATGGGCCGTACGCTCGGCTACAAGGTGGATCGCATTTCGGTGATCGAACCGAATGACACCTCGAAGCTGAAGATTGTGCCCGGCGAGGACCGGGTGACGTTGATGACCTGCACACCGTACGGGGTGAACACCCACCGGTTGCTGGTTTCGGCGGTGCGTTCCGCGATTCCTGGAGTGGTTCCCGAGGAACAGAATGCGGCAAAGGACGCGCGATTGATTGCGATTGCGGTGTCGGCTGGCGTGCTTGTGTCGGGGATGCTGCTTGCCTGGCTGCGTAGACGGCCATGGCATATTCGCAGACATGCGGCTTGGTGGCCGAAACGTGGCTAGCTGTTGCGTTGGCATGCTGAGGCGACATCCGTACGGTTGCGGACATGTGAATAATGTTGCCCCGTCGGACGTCGGGCTTATGTGAATTTCGGGTAGCGCAGATAGCTGAAAACGTTGTTATCACTTGGTTTCGAGGCTATTTCATACCCCCGAATCTCCCGCGCTTAGGGTGTACATATCCATTCCCTTTTCCTTTTATTGTTCAAAATTGGAGCGCCGGAAGTGTATCCGCGTCGGCTGGATGCGTGACTGGTGATGAAGATGTGAATCGTGCACATGCACACGGTGTGTAAGGGGAGGTAGCAGATGAGGCATACGCGAATACAACAGGCAAAGCCCGAGAGGAGCTTTGCTGAACGAATAGTCGCCGTCATCGTTGCGATCGCCATGCTCGGCGGCATGGGCTACGCCACCACTTCCGCCGCGATGGCGGATGATACCGAACAGACCACGGAACAGCAGGCCGGCATCAGCCTGGGATTGCATGATTACGATCGTAATGCCATCAATAAGGGTCATGCGTTGAAATTCAAGAACGCTGGTCCAGAAGAGTATAACAAATATGTCGGTAATGACAATGGCGCATACACCGGTATTGTGAATAAAACCCTGACAAATGATGGCTATCCGACCATGGCGGCTGATAAGGAATCAGAATCATTGGACTATCTCTTTGGCGGGAAGCCTGATGATGAAGCCGTCACCAGCTACGAGCCGGATGGCGGACTGCTGACATTGGACAAGGATGGGTATTACGGTTTCGACGCCGATTTCCAGAAGGCTACATATGACACGGTGTCGAACAAGTTCACGCGGATCGACTGGACTTGTACGGACCAGGCTAGTACTCCTTGCTTCGCTCCATTTGGAGACGATAGTGAGAATAATAAATATTCTTTCGGCATGAATCTTGGCGCCGAGTTCTACATGCCGGAATACGGCAAGGTTAACAATCAGGACATGGTGTTCGACTTTACCGGCGACGATGATGTGTGGGTGTTCATCGATGATGTGCTGGTGCTTGATTTGGGTGGTATCCATCAGGCGTTGGATGGCAGCATCAATTTCGCCACCGGCAAGATCACCTATGACAGGACGCAGAGTCATGGAAACCATCCTGCCGGAACAATCGACCAGGCATTTGCCAATGCGGGAAAGCGATGGGATTCCACGCCGTATAAGACACATCATCTGAGTTTCTTCTATCTGGAACGCGGCGACGGCGGCTCCAACTGCAAGATCAAGTTCAATCTGCCGGTGAAGCCGTCCAAGGCCATCGATATCGAGAAGGAAGCCCTAGGCACCATCGACGCGGACAAACAGTTCCAATTCCAGCTGTTCGTCGACGATTCCCTAACCCCGTACCAGGGCGAATACAGCGTGTACAATGCGTACACCAATCAGGTCGTTCAATCCGATAAGTCGATCGGAGACAACGGTGTGATAACGCTGACCAAGGGTCAATTCGCCCGCGTGCAATCCGACAGTTTCACCGACGCTACCTCGTATAAGGTGCGGGAGTTGGACTCTAGCGGCTACACCGTGTCCGCGAACGGTTCCCCGATGACGCAGCAGGGCAGCAATGATAATGCATACGCCGAAACCGGCTTGTTCACTGTGGGCAAGACGAGTCATGTAACCATCGTGAATTCCAATGTGAAGCCGTCGAACAACAAAAGCATCGTGAAAACCGATGGCGGCGACGGTGATCAGTACACGCTGTATCTGACCGCATCCGGCGATAGCACCTCATCCACGGTCACCACTGCCACACCGGCCGACATTGTGCTGGTCATGGACAAGTCCGGCAGCATGAAGGGCGAACTCGACAGCAATGCGAAAAAAGCTGCCAACGCGCTCGCCAAGAAATTGCTGACTACCGAGAATTCAACGTTGTCGGATGATCAACAGGTACGTATGGCGGTAGTGACATTCAGCACTAACGCTTTTCTCAAGCAGACGTTCACCACGAACGCCTCGGAAATCAACAACGCCGTGAAGGGTAACCCCGACGGCGGCACCAACTGGGAGGCCGCGCTCCAGCAGGCAAACGATCTGAAAGGCCGCTCTGGTGTGAAGAAGCACATCATCTTCCTCTCGGATGGCAATCCGACATACCGTACGACCTCGTACAGCGGATGTTATTCGTATTCGTTTTGGGATGGGCGGACTGCTCATCCGGAATATACGACCCCGGAGTCCTGCCAAGCACAACGGTACATGTGGGGTGAAAATCCTGATGGTAGTTCCGATGGCGCGTACGGTGCAGGAAATAGCGATACATACGGTTTCAACTATGCTGCCGCCCTGGCTGAGGCTAACAAACGTGGCGATGCCGCACTCTATGTGGTGAAGACTTCCGCTGATGCGAATAAGATGACCGATCTCGCCACTGAAGCCAATGCAGTGAATGGCGAGGAATTTGACGGCACGAACGCTGAGAATCTGACGAAAGCATTCGACCAGATCTATTCCACCATTACCTCTTCCGCGAAGATCAAGGTCTTCTCCATCGCCGACACCTTGTCCCAGTGGGTGGATCCGGTCGAGTTCGCAGGTGTCGCCAACGGTGCCAACATCACGCAATATGTGACGGTGAAGAACGGCAGTACCAAGCTGACGAGCGGATATACGGCCATATACAGCGTCGACAGTTCCGGCAATCGCACCGTGACGGTGACGTTCAACGGTACTGACGGTACTGATGGCATCGTCGCAGAAAAGGCTGATGACATCGACGTTTCCTTCAAAGTCAAGCCAAGCGATGCCGCATATACCAACTATGCGAGCGGCAACAACTATCCGGATATGGGAGATGCGGATACCGGAAACGTATCCGCCGGGAAGCAAGGCTACTATTCCAACGTGGATGCAAAGCTGAACTATTGCGTGCTCACCGAGGTCAACAACGCGACATCCTGTGAAAGGACCGAAGCCGAATATCCGCATCCGGTGGTGCAGGTGAAGCTTGGCAAGATCAACATCACCAAGCAATGGAAGGGCAGCGGTGAGCATGCCAATTCCGTGACGGTGCAATTGCAACGCAAGGCGATTGGTGCGACTACTAATGCGGAGAACGTTGGTGATTCGATCACGCTGAACGCCGCCAACAATTGGACCACAACGGTCGATAATCTGGCGCCCGGCTACACATATTCCGTGGTGGAAACCACCGGCGATGACCGATATGACGTCACCTACAAAGTCAACAATGCCGCGAATAACAATGCTGATTTGACCAAGCAGATGGTGTGGTCTTCCAATGCCGATGAGGGAACATTGACTGCGACCATCACCAACACGCTGAAGACGGTATCACTGCAGCACCTAATCTCGGTACGGAAGAATCTGACCGGTCGTGGGTGGAAGGATTCCGACCAGTTCGACTTCATGTTGGAGGCGGAAGGCAACGCCCCGTTGCCGACCCGCTGCAAGGATCAGCAGTCATGCACGGTCACGGTGAAGCGTGATTCGACCGACCATACCGAGTCCTTCGGTGATATCACCTACAACGCCGGTGACGCCGAATACACGTACTACGTGACGGAAAACCTGGGAAAAATCACTGCACTGCACTACTCACAGGCGAAGTACAAGGTCGTGGTGACCGTGAGCAAAAACGATGCCGGCAAGTGGGGTTCTGCCGTGACGTCCGTGACCAAGGTGCTGGACGACAATGGCAAGACGGTTCCCGAATCGCAGAGCGTCAGTACGCAACCGGTCGCTTTCACCAACCACTACATCGCAGTGTCGGCGCTGCCGTTGACGGGCGGGATGACGGATCGTCAGTGGCTGTTCGTCGGCGGTGCGGTCGGCGGGCTTGCGGTGCTGCTCATCGGCGCTGCCGGTGTGTGGAACGGCAAGAAGCGACTCGTCTGAATCGCTGTGCGGGGTCGGAACGTCTGCCAACTTGAAGGCGTTCCGACCGATAATCCAAGATTTGCGGATTGCGGGAGCAAGTTGGGTTCCCGCCTCCCGCGATCGCAGAAACAAGTAATCAAACAATAAGGAAGAGAGGGTTTTCATGAAGATGAGGAAACTTTTCGCCGGCATCGCCGCCGCTGCGACGCTGCTCGGTGGCATGGCTTTGGGTGCAGCCAGCGCGCAGGCCGATGGACCGCAGACGACTACGCCGTTGCTGCAGGTCACCAATGCGCAGGCTGGCCACAAGTACACGCCGTACAAGTTCGCCACGTTCGCGAACGCCGACAGCGGTTCCGTCGAAGTGAACACGGTCGAGGCGTGGAAGACCTTCGTGACCACGGCCGCCGATGCCGCCGACAACGATACTGAGAACAGCGTTCCGTCGGAATATAAGGACAATCCGGCCGCATATGTGGCGACGTTCAACGCGGAGCAGATCCGCAAGTTCGCTGAAGAACTGGCCAAGACCAATCCGCTGCCGACCGCCGATGGCGCAGGCCTGACCGTGACCGCGGAGCAGGCGGGCACGGCCCAGCCGGTCGCGGTGGATGGCGAAGGCTGGTACCTGGTGACTGACACCTATAACGGCAAGGCCGGCACTCCGGCCGTTGTGGCCACCACCGTCAATGTCCTGGACAATCTGCGGATCGTTGCCGACGCGAAGACCGGCCAGGGCGGCATCACCACTGTGGGCCGGTTCAATGCGAAGAACGAGAACCCGCTCACCCCGCCGAGCAAGACCGCCAAGGTCGGCGATGTGGATGTGAACGGCAAGACCGTGAATGTCGGCGACACCGTCGACTTCACCGTGTCCGCGGCCGTCCCTGCTTCCGCAGCCAACTATGACGTGTATCCCTTCACCATTACCGATACCGCGTCCAAGGGCCTGAAGGTCGCCGAGACGAACACCTTCAAGGTGCAGGTCGACGGCAAGGACGTGGATGCCGCCCTGTACAAGGTGGAACAGACCGGTAGCGCCGCCGTCGGCACCACTACGACCATCACGTTCGCCAGCGCGAAGTCCCTGGCGGGCAAGACCATCGTCGTGTCGTACACCGGCGTCGTCACCAAGGATGCGCTGACCGGCCTGGACGGCAGCGTGGACAACAAGGCCACGATCACCACCAATGGTGGCACCAGCGGCGAAGGCAAGACCGAATCCAAGACCTACGGCTTCCAGTTCAAGAAGATCGGCGTCGACAACGATGCCAACGCTTTGGCCGGCGCGCAGTTCGTCGTCAAGAAGAAGGATGGCAAGTTCCTCAAGCAGGATACTGAATCCAAAGCTTGGTCCTCTGTTGACGATCAAACGAACGCCACGGTGTTCACCTCCGGCGCTGATGGTCTGGTGCAGTTCAAGGGCCTTGCAGCTGGAGACTACACGGTCATGGAAACCAGTGCTCCAAGCGGCTACGCCCAGAACTTCAGGGTCACCTTCGACGTGAGCATTGCAGAGAACGGCACTGTTACCTTCAAGCAGGATCTCCTCCATCAGGTCACTTTGCCGGCCGACGACCAGATCGCCACCGTGAAGAACGTGAAGTCCATCACCCAGCTGCCGCTCACCGGTGCTGCGGGCACCACGCTGTTCACTGTCGTGGCGCTGCTCGTGGCCGGTGCCGGTGTGACCGTTGCGGTTAAGAGCCGTCAGCGCATGCACTAAACTCACAAGGCGGTAACGCCAAAAGCTATGCAGGGGTCAATCCAACCGGGTTGGCCCCTTTTGCGTGCGCCCGCGACCCGACTATCCTACGGTCCGACCCAGCCCCGCGGGAACATCTGTGGGGTGTCATCCACATCAGATGAGGATATTTTTCGAGGGGACAGTGCGGATTGGTGTGACGTGTTGCAACAAGCTGAACCGTGGATGCGAGGCAGTCACAGACAGTCTCCGAAGAGAGGGGAAAAACGAGGGTATCGTACGGCAAGCGGGCCATAGAATCATAAAGCATATCCACGAGAAGTGAGCAATGGAGACACAGGACGGGAGGTATGCCGTGCGTGGCGGTGGAGTATTCAGCGATGAGGAGATTCAGTTGTTGCGGGAATTACCGGCGGTGGCGAATGTGACGCGTAATCGTATCACCTATTCCGATGCTTTCAAGCAGGTGTGCACCATCCGATATCTTGCGGGGGAATCTCCGACCAAAATCTTCCGTGAGGCGGGATTGCCACCGGAACTGGTCGGGTACAAGCGCATCGAACGCAGCGTGGCTCGTTGGAAGGCCGCCGCCATCAAATCAGTGAGCGGCAACGATCACCTGGATGACAGCGAGATCATTGCGCAGCTCGTTGAACGGTGCAAGCGTATTTTTGTGACGAGGCGGAATCTTGACAATATGGCGTCCGGTGTTCCGGATTCGAGTGTTCCCGTTATGTCCGAAGGCGCTGTCGGCGCGCATGTTTCGATTGGCGCGCTCGACGGTGATGCCGCTGACATCATCATCAAGCAGCAGGCCCGCCGCATCGACGAGCTGGAACGCGTGAACGCCGAACTGCGCGGCCAAATCGCCGCCACCACCTGACCCAGACTATCGTTATGCCATACGCAAGCGAGAAAGCAGCGGTCAACCTCGTGAATCTGCCATATATAGGCGAGACAGGATTGAATTAAGCGAATTCCGCCTCTGTCTGCCAAGTTTGAAGGCTTTCGGACGTATTGGGAAGCTTGGATGGCATGCTCGGGATTCCGGTTCTTTGTTCATTGTTTTCTACGTTAGACTTCCACAGGGTTTGGTGAGGTCAATTCAGGATTCGTATAAAATGCATCGGCCTGTGTCTTCCTAATGTCATCCGTCCTATTGGGTGCGAGTTGCGTTGGAAGCTCAGGCTCAAAGATATGGTCATTTCCGAATGACTTGCTCCAACGGGGGCCTGCCGTTTATGAAATCAGATACACATATTTCGTGAAGTAATCGCGCCATTGTGCTCGATATATTGCGATTGCATATAGTACCAATGCAGCCTGATTCAGGCGACGGCCTGCAATAGGCCGGCTGGCTCTTAGAAGGAGGATGACGATGGGAAACGTCATTTTGGGATGGGTTATTTGTTCCGAGGGCGTATGGACTTGGTCTATTAGTCTTGGAGAACTGTTGGATACGGGTGTCAATTTTGTTGCGGCATTGGTGACTGCGGCTGCGCTTGTTGCGGGTTTCCGACAAATGAAAATGACTTGGGAGAACGACTCCGATGCTCGACTGCAAGATCGCTATTTCGAGTTTCAGCAGAAGGCGTATCTTGTTGACGCATATGTGACACGGCATCCAAAACAGAAACGGTTCCTGGTCATTGCAAATCAGACTGATGGCGCTATACGTAACGTGAAGCTTCATGTGAAATGGCCCGACCTTGATGGAAGACCTCTGGAATGTAATCAGCTGGATGATTTTTCTTTGCATTGCGTTCCCAAGAAGGATCTTTGCTGGAAGGTGCTTCCTCAAGGGCAGTGGTTCGTCAGTCCTAATTCTGAAATAACGTATGCGACATGGACGTACCCCCAGCTTGATGGTGATGGAAAACGTTACTCTCCGGAATTCTTTGAACACAGGAATGGTGCGGAGAAAGGGAGGGAATTCGCGGTCGTTTTCATTGAATTCACGGATGCATACGGTAACCAATGGCAGCGGGTGTTTGATGTTGCCGACCATCCGGATTCGTTGACGCCGGGGATGATTCTGCTCGATTCTCCTGATAAGCGATTGAGAAAAGTGGCCGAACGAATTCAAAAAGCTACTCAGGGCTAGCGTTCGGGCTGTCAATCAAATCTGCAAGTGGCGGCGGGCATATGGACAGGAGGTATGCATCAAGCAGCAGGCCCGCCGCATCGACGAGCTGGAACGCGTGAACGCCGAACTG
>OGEU01002066.1_pt1 | contig 15193 bp, 13 predicted proteins | sample 1570651 | NCBI WGS metagenome assembly OGEU01 (sample SAMEA2582129, study PRJEB24529) | metagenome | biome: Human gut stool | place: China | collected 2011 | reverse complement strand
GGAATGGTGGCTCTCAAAGTCCGGACAGGTGGCTCAGAGAGCCCCGGAATAATCACCACACACTAAGAGCCGGAAAGTTCGCTGTTTATGCGGCTTCCCGGCTCTCTGTTTACTATTCAAACTCGGCTCTGTCACGCAAAAGCTTAACGGAATTAATTAAGGTTTCGCTTACAATATGCCTTGTTTTTATTTCTATTACATGATTTCCATTGGCTTTCTGATGAACTGTTGCCAGAATGTTGCCATGGATTGATTATAGCAAAGAGTAGAGAAAAAGCAAAGGATAAACTATTTGATAGTCCACAATCAACTATGTGAATATGTAACAGTAATGCCTCTATTTCACAAATTCTTATAACTTGACTATAACAATCTTTTTCTTTAAAACAATGGCATATTTTCTTGCCATCTGTTGTTGCTTTAATACTTTTGCAATAGGAAGGATTCGATCTGTCATATGTGATATCATTTCTGCGGATGCATCCACACCATAAACATCTTTGAGATGAGCGGAGATATCTCTTGTCGTCATTCCTTTTGCATACATAGATATGATCTTTTCTTCCATGTCCTGAGTGACTGTATTCTGATATTTTGGTATCAGCTGCGGTTCATACTCCCCTTTGCGGTCCCTGGGTATTGCAATGTCCATATCCTCATAACTGGTGCGCATTGCTGCTTTTTGTGGTGAATCACTTTTTCTTCTTGTCATAATAAAAAACCTCCAAACTGAGTAATGTTATCTTACATCAGTTTGAAGGTTTACACAAACTAGAAACGGTCTCGCGAAATGAATCATTTCGTTCTTCTATTCAAATTTGGCCACTTTGATTTCGCGTATCATATCACGTAAATGTTCTGCTTCGTTATTCATTTCCTGGCTTGCTGCAGCACACTCTTCAGAAGTTGCCGAATTGCTTTGTACAACATCATTAATCTGTTCGATTCCTACATTTATCTGCTGGATTTCCTCTGTCTGGGTTGCAAGTGTATCTGCAATTCCTGATACTTCTTCGGTAATCATTTTCGAACTTTTTGCGATTTCTTCAAGCTGTTGGGCAGTCTCTTCTGCAAGCAAGACTCCTTTTCCGACTGCAGTAACAGATGTCTTGATCAAAACATCCGATTCCTTTGCTGCCGCTGCGCTCTGGTCGGCTAACTGATTCACCTGATTAGCTACAACCGCAAATCCTTTTCCTGCTTCTCCGGCTCTTGCAGCTTCAATAGATGCATTTAATGCAAGCAGATTTGTCTGAGATGCAATATCGTTAATCGTTTCAATAATTTTGTCTATCTGCATTGATGCATCTTTAATTTCAAGCATAGATGCCACCATCTCATGCATTTTACTATTGTTATCCAGGATATCATTTCCAAGGTCAACTACTTTTGTACTTATTTCATTTGTTGCTTTTGAATTTTGTTTCATCTGACCTGAAACTTCCTCAACTGTTGCAGTTAATTCCTCTACTGCTGCGGCCTGATTCGTGGCTCCATCCGCCAGCTCAGTTGCTCCTGATGATACCTGCTCTGCACCACCAGACACCTGATCTGAAACCACCTGTATTCCTTTCACAATACCTGCCATGCTTTTTTCAAAAGTCATAAATGAATTTAAAATTCCAACAAAATCGCCCTTCCACTCTACGTTAGGCTTTACATCGAAATCCCCTTCTGAAAACAACTTCATTGCGCGGTCTATATCATCCACGTAAGAACCTAAAATACGAATGGATTTACGCATACTATGTGCCAATCGTCCAATCTCGTCTTCCGAACGATAATCCAATGTACTATGTAAGTTTCCTTCTGTTAATTCCTTTGCAACATCCTCAATGGCATGCAGTGGCTCCAGAATACTGGCAAGCACTCTTTTACTGGTTTTTCTTGAATTTATCCATGCCAAGCTTAAAAAGAAGATAATGAAAACAAACCCGGATATCGCACATACTATAGTATTTTTTACCGCCTTATTACTTTCTACTTCTGTAATATCATCAAGCTTTAGTGCTATATTTACCAATTTATTTAATGCCGGTGTACACTTTGTCAAAATATCTTCAATACCCTGTTGTTGCTTTCCCGCTCTGATTTCTTCTAAAATAGAAGAACTTATATCCTTCCAATCAGATAAGGCTGTTGCATATTCTTTATAATCTTTTTTTGAAACAACACCTGTTTCTTTTATTATTTTTAATTGAGAATCAACATCTGCAAGCAATCTTGTTATGGTATTTTGATAAGTATCATAACTGGATGTGTCATCGTTCAATGCCATCTCTCTTACATTTCTTGCTGCAGCATTTACATCTACTCTGCACATTTTCACCGCTATATCTGTAGCATTAATCTTATCAACATAATTTATAAGGCTGCTAAACAACGTAGCTATCACCAATATGGAAAGCAGCCCTGAAATAAGCATCAAAATAATTACTTTTTTGTATCCATAAGATAGTCTTTCCTGTAACTTCAAATTTTCAATTTTCTTTTTTCCTTCGTTTTTGTACATCATTCATAGGTTCCTTTCTTAATTTTTTATTCTCCGAGATTCTACCATTATTTTTTTCACACTTCTTGCATATATGTGTCCATATCGGTATAATTGTGTCTATAAGTATAAGGAGGTTATCACATGCGATCCATTGATTACAATTATATAGGAACGATGATAGGCAACCTTTTTGGTGTTCCTATACATATTTATAAAAATAATAGTCTTATATTTTATCACTCCACAGTTAACCTTATTAAAGATCCCATCTCCATCTATGAGTCAGATATTTTAAAAATAACTGAACAGATCAATTATTTTTTAACCACACGGTTCAACTACTTTGGTATTCTCAATTCCAAAGACTATAAGATCGTAATCGGCCCAACAAGTCAGGTTCCTAATTCTATTCCGGTACTTCGGGAACTGGCTTTTCAATTAAATGTTGCACAAACAGATGTTGATGATTTTATAAATGCTATGCAAGAGATCATTCATATACCATTAGAAAGTCTTATGCAGATTTTATGCTTTTTAAATTACATACTGAACAACGAAAAATGTTCCCTTCATGATGTTTTTATCAACGACTCCTTACAGAAGCAGTTTATAAGATCAATAAACACTCTTACTGCTGACAGGCTTTTTTCCAAAGAACCTTCCGGACTGGATCCAAACCTTCGCAACACTTATGATTTGGAACAACATGTGATGAACATGATCCGAAGGGGAGAGTATACCTCTTTATCACAACTGCTTAACAATATGCCTGCATTAAAGAATGGTACAATGTCTGATAACCATCTTCGACAATTAAAAGATACATTTATTGTGACAGCTACACTTGCATCCCGAGCCGCTATCCATGGAGGAATGAGTCCTGACGATGCCTTTCCACTAAGTGACAATTACATCCAGAAATGTGAATCAACAAATGACTATTATGAAATTATCAATCTTCGCCATCTAATGATCATAGACTTTGCAAAATACGTGTACGAAATGCATGAAGGAGCTCTGGATTCGCAACTTGTTTCCGATGTATCAAACTATATTATTCATCATATGTCAGAGTCAATCACTGTAGAAGCTATGTCAAAAGAATTTTTTATGAGCAGATCATATCTTTCAAAGCGTTTTAAAGCTGAGAGCAATATGACTCTCACAGATTTTATACTGAACAAAAAAATAAAAGAGGCAAAATACCTCCTCCATTACACGAACAAATCCTTAACTGCGATCAGTGTTTATCTCGGTTTTTCCTCACCCGGGCATTTTTCGCGTGTTTTTCGAAAATATGTATCTCTTTCACCGAATGAATATCGCAAAAAACATATCACCTGACTGAAAACATACTACTCCTGACTCACATCTGATATATTACAATTTGCTATATTTTTGCGGCTAATCGGTGAAAAAGGATCGCCCAGGCTCCGCTGTTATACATAAGTATGGGGGGTTACATTTTTTGTTACTTTTTAGGATAAAATCTAATAACGTTTTTATAAAATCAGGAGACACACTATGACAACTTTACAGAAACAATTATTTGAATTACAGGATTTAAAATATCGCGATTTTCACGCAAAATTACTTCCGGGAATCGACAAAGAAACGATCATTGGTATTCGTACACCGATCCTTCGGAAATTCGCAAAAGATTTTGACAAGAGTGCCAATAAAAACGCATTTCTGCAAGAACTACCCCATGTGTATTATGAAGAAAATAATCTGCATATGATGTTGATTGCAATGATCAAAGATTTCAACCTCTGTCTTGATGAGACTAAGCGATTTGTCCCTTATATCAATAACTGGGCAACCTGTGATCTGCCGATTCCAAAATGTTTTACAAAACACAAAGACGAACTGCTTTCGGAAATTCAGGAGTGGATCCATGCAACTGCTCCCTATACGATCCGCTATGGGATCGGTCTGCTTATGAGACTTTATCTGGATGAGGATTTCAAACCGGAATATCTTAGCCGGGTAACTGCCATTCAGTCAGAAGAATACTACGTCAATATGATGATCGCTTGGTATCTCGCAACCGCTCTTGCCAAGCAATGGGACAGCACGATTCCCTATCTTGAAAACCATCTGCTTTCTGACCGGGTACACAAAAAAACAATCCAAAAAGCCATTGAAAGCTACCGGATCACAGAAGAACAAAAACGATATCTGAAAAAGCTGCGTTAGAAATTAACGCAGCTTTTTACTGTTTTTCTTTTCCTACCGATTCTATATTCTTTACCGTTTTACCAATAAAATACAAAGCTCCTTTTCTATACCTTCTTTAGCGGTTTAATAAAAAACTACATAAGGCTTTTTTATACATTGTTTTTCGGTTTAATAAAAACTCGCAAAGGACCTTTTCTATACATTTTTATCGGTTTAATAAAAACTCGCAAAGAACCTTTTCTGTACATTGTTTATCGGTTTAATAAAAACTCACAAAGGTCTTTTTCTTCTTTTGTATCTCTGCTGTTTAAAAATTGCACTGTACCTTTTTGTGTCGCATCCGTGCACAAACCGGCTTCCATTAATCTGCGCTGCATCTCGCGTGCCGTACCATTGCCACCGTCAAAAATAGCAACCTCTTTTCCTACGATCTGCTCAATCGCTTTTTTAGCAAAAGGATAATGTGTACAGCCAAGCACGATCGAATCAATCTTTTCTTCCTGCACCGACCAGAAAAGTTCTGTCAGATATTTCTTCAGATCATCTCCATCCAGATCACCGCGTTCTACAAATTCCATCAGGCCCGGACAGGGCAGAGAAATGATCTGTGCATCCTTTTCGTATTGCTTCATCAGCTTTTGAAACTTCTCCTGCTTTAATGTCATAGGCGTTGCCATTACAACAATACGCGAACCGGGCTTTTGTAACACAGCCGGTTTGATCGCAGGTTCAATGCCGACTAACGGAACGGACGGATACATTTTACGAAGGATCGCTACCGCTGCACTGGTTGCCGTATTACAAGCTACTACAATCCCTTTTGCACCATCATTTAACAGTTTTTCAATATTTGCAATCGTCAACTTACGTACTTCTTCTAATGTTTTTGTTCCATATGGAGCATGAAGAGAATCTCCAAAATACAGATAATTTTCATTTGGCATGATATGTACAAGTTCACGCAGAACACTAATGCCGCCTACCCCGGAGTCAAAAACACCGATCGGTGCATCTTTTTTCAATTTAATCTCCATAATGCCTCCAAAATGCTACGACAAGCGTTATTCTACGCTTGTCGTATATATGATATGATTCTATTTTATATTTCGGATTTCCTATCCATCGCATTACAATATGATTGGATACCTGTACTTCTTTCAGGAATTTCATCAATCTTTTTCTACTAATTCCTTAAAGAAACCGGTATAATCCTTACGTCCTTCTTTCATTGCTGCGATTGCTGCACGCGGATGCTGGTTGAGCTGTCCTGTCAGCATATATGGGATATCAAAGCCCCATTCTACGCCAGCCTGTTTTAACGGCTCAATATTTTCCTCGATGAATTTTAATACCGGGAATAATTTGTACTTCGGATTCTTTAAGAAACCAAGCAACAGTTCCATCTGACAGTTTCCGGCGCCACGTCCCATACCGCTCATGGTTGCATCCAGATAAGATACACCCTGTGCGCAGGCTTCGATCGTATTGGCAAATGCAAGCTGCTGGTTATTATGTGCATGCATTCCGATATATTTTCCATATTTATCGGCAATTTCCATATACTGATCAGAAATTCTACGGATCTGTTCCGGGAACAGAGATCCAAAGCTGTCTACAATGTAAATGCCATCGACACAGCTCTTACCAAGCATCTCTAACGCTTTTTCAATATCGGACTCTTTCGCATTTGAAATTGCCATAATATTACAGGTTGTCTCATAACCTTTGCGGTTCGCATCTTCTATCATTGCGATCGCAGCCGGCATCGTATTCACATAAGTTGCTACACGGATCAGATCTACCGGACTGTCACTTCTTTCATGAATATCATTTTTATAATCACATCTTCCGACATCTGCCATGATCGAAAGCTTTAAGTCTGTATCATTGTCACCGACGATCTCACGGATATGCTCGTCCGTAGCAAATTTCCATTTTCCAAACTGATCGACATCGAACATTTCTTTATCTGCACGATAGCCGAACTCCATATAGTCTACACCTGCTTTTACATTTGCCTTATATAAATTTTTAATGAAGTCATCAGTAAAATAAAAGTCATTTACAAGACCTCCATCACGAATCGTTGCATCCAGAACTTTAATATCTGGGCGAAATGATAATAAATCACCTTTTTGCGCCATTTTTCTTCCTCCAATTCTTGTATGTAATGTAAAATGATTCCCATTGTTAAAATAGAACTTCAATATTCTAAAGACATGGGAAAAAGGCAAATCTGTAACTACAGATGCAATCTGAGCTTTTCTTTTCCACCTTCTGCATAATTATACAGTAATCCCTTATGGAATGCAAGAAAAAGGGGAGAGGATTATTCCTTATATAACAATGCTCTTATCTTTAAACACGACTCCTCTTTACGGCTTACTGCTTTTTTTGCTGCCCGCAGGACAAGCATTGTAATGATAACTCCTGTCACATTTAAGATCAGATCATCGACATCTGCTACTCGGTAAGGATACCCGGTGCTATAGTTAATGACCAGCTGAAGCAACTCGATCAAAAGAGAAACGGAAGAAACCAGCAGGATCATTCTTGTGATTCTCCATTTTCCTCTTGTAACAATCTCACCAAATACAACCAGCGGTGACAATAAGATTACATTACCGATCAACTGTATCATTGCTCCCTCTCTGAAATAATTTACAATAGAAGCAAACGGCTTTAATTGATAAAAAACCAGATAATTTTCTACTCCTTCTTTAACCTTTTCTAATGTTTCCTGATCAAATATAAATATCGGAAACAGAGTCACCTTTAATAAATATAAAAGATAAATTACAAACACCGGTATGATCCAATACTGTATTGTAGCATTTCTTTTTTTATAAAAAATATATCCTATTACTGAAATCACAAAAAATAAGATACAAAATAATTCTCTAGACATATCAATTATCATTTTGTCACCTCTACCAACTCACTTTAAAGCTCCCTTTCCATCTTTGTCCTGCCCAATCTCTAAAATAAATTCCATCTATATTACTTTTTGTTGTATATTTCGTCTTACTATTATCAACAGATGAAACATTTTTAATAAAATCCGCTCCTGACCATACTCCCCAAAAAATTTTTTGATGCAGTATATATTCCCATTTCACAATCGCTAGTTCCCTTTGTTGGTGATACTTCAAATACAAAAATGCAAATCATCTAAAAATGCTCTTATCATTTGCATTTTTCTGATAAACCATCATATAAATAACAAAGAGACATACGAACATAGTGCTATTCCAAAGGAACACACAGCAACCCTTATCGTTATACCATTTCGATATGAATATTGTTCCACAAAAAATGCAGAATGCCACAAAAGCTTCATGACATTCCGCACGATCATTTTACTGTACTCTCTTATGTAAATTTATCTGCTTTTGTGCTTTTCGTTCCATTATCGTTTTGGAATACCTGTGTGTTGCTATTCTTTTATTGATTTGGAATACTTTTGTGTTTTTCGTTCCATTACTGCCTTGAAATGCTCTCATGCTGTCATTCTTCTACTGCTATAGGAACGCCTTCGTGCTTTTGGATTCATATGTATTTTAGATTCTTATGTGCTTTTGGATTCTTTTGTAAATGCCTCTTCTCTTATTATTTTACAATCTTGTCAAGGCCTTCCGGTACTTCCGGCTGAAAATAGAGAAAACGGCAGGAAGTCAATGATGCATATGCAGAGACTACCATCAATGAGCACAGAAGTTTACTGTGCTTTACAATAAAGTTTTTCACTAAATTCTTCATAAGAATCCTCCATTTCTACACACTTACTATGTACAAAACCGGTATTGTGTGCGCCTGCCGGTTCTGCGTGCAATCCTTTGCACACTCCAAATTACATAACGGGCTCCAAAATCAAAGCAATGCATGCTTCAAGTACTGATGCTTTATGATCTTGTCGCTCATGAATTCATAACACAAAAAGTATGTTTCTGTGTATTCCGAATTCACAGTATAAGTATATCATACTTTAAATCAAAAAAACCAAAAGCAGGGACGAAATGACAAAAATGGGGGATGAACGGTAATTTTTTAAAAAATTTTACCGTTCATCCCCCATTTTTGTCATTTCGTCCCCCTTTTTGGTTTTTCACCAAAAATTCATGTATAATAGTAATAAAGATATTTTTGTCGTATTAAGGATATCAATATCGAAAAATGAAAAAGGAGAGAAAACATGAAATTGCCTCAAAAAATGAGCGAAGCTCTGACAAACACAATGATAGAAGCTAATATCATAAAAAAAGAAGAACATGATATCTATTCGTATTGTTATGAATTTCTTTTTGAAAACATTGTTTATATCGCATCTATTATTTTATTCGGTGCCTTATTACATAATCTGAAAGAAACTCTGATCTTCTTACTGGTCATGATCCCATTTCGAACTTTTGCCGGAGGTCTGCATGCTCCCGCATCCGGTCTGTGTGTTGTTCTTTCTTATCTGAGTTATTTTATTACGATGCTTTTTTGTAATAATAATATCGGATTTTCTATTCTGTCCCACCCGGCGTTTTTCTTTCTGGAATGCTTTACGATCTGCCTGATGGCACCAATTGACAGTTCCTCAAAGAAAATGACCGACCAATATCGTAAAAGGAATAAAAAAATATGTATCGTTTGTTGTATATTGATGATCCTGTTACAATTCTTTTTCTATTTTAACGGACACTATAAGTTTTGTAATATTTTATTTTTTTGTGGTCTGCTGTCTGTACTGAATGTTTCCATTGCTTTTTTTATCCAGTCCATACATAATACAAAAAACAGTTGATAAATAATACGATGCAAACTGTTATAAACAGGATATTTTTACGAACTGATTTTTTACATTACAAATGATTTAGGGAGGAAGATGACTATGCTGATGAACGCCATCATGTTTTTATGTGCTGTTTTAGACATTCAGATTTTATATACATATTTTCGTGGAATGTTCCATCAAAAAAAAGAAACAATCTCACGTATAGGGGTATATGCCGCTTTTATCGGAACAGAAATCCTGCTATATCTTGTCACGCTTTTTGCTTCGGATCTGTCCGGTCCGTTACGGATCACAATACAGTTAGGAAGCAGTATTTTAACAACCTTGGGATTAACATTTCTTTATGAAAGTTCTCTTCGCTACAGTATTATCGTCACTTTATGCTTTCAGGCATACAGCTGTATCGCCGAACTTGTTTCCGGAGGACTCTTTACTTATTTCTTATCGAATCAGCTTCAAAGCATGCCGGAGATCGGCGATCTGATCCTGCTTTTGATCTCCAAGTTTATCCTTCTGCTTCTTGCAGCCGGAACAATGTTAGTATGGCGGCGCAAAGAATTATACTATAATTTGCAATACAGTCTGTTACTCCTGCTGACACCGATTCTTTCTATCGTCATTTTAATCACGATCGCATATCCGATCGCATCCGAATTGTACCAGTCTATTTTATATTCAACAACATGTGCTTGCCTTTTGATACTGAATGTCGGAAATTTTTACCTGATTGAGAAAAATATGCAATTATTGCAAACAGAATACCAAAAACAAAAACTGCAGCAGCAGATTGAGTTTCAGGCTTCCAAATACCAGCAGATTGCAGCCGCTTACCGTGACACCCGTCGAATTGTACATGATGTCAAAAAGCACTATTTCTTTATGCAGGATTGTATTCAGAAAGAACAGTATCTGCCGATTCAAAACTATTTAACCGAAGCGATCAATGACTTAGAAAACAGTTATAACACGGTTAATACCGGTCATCTTGTCGTTGACTCACTATTAAACAACTACCTTTCCCTGGCAAAAGAAGAACACATCCGGTTAGAAACCGATCTGAATATTCTTCCCAATCTAATTCCAACCAGCGACTATGACTTATGTATCATCCTTGGCAACCTTTTTGATAATAGTATCCATGCCTGCCAGAAGATTTCTTCCAAACAGGAAAAGAAAATTTCCGTACATTTGCTGACAACGTCAAAAGAATTTATTATCTATATCAAAAACAGCATGATCGAACAACAAAAAGACACGAAAAAGAAGGATACTCAAAATCTCTATCATGGCTACGGCACGGAAAATATAACACAGACAGTCACAAAATACTTCGGAACTTATCTGCAGATTGCCGAAAACGGCTATTATGAAGTAACGATCACGATTCCGATTTTTGAAGACAATCAGAACCCAAAAGCTTCATAATTGACAACATATAAAAACAATGTAAAACGAAAAACTTTATAATTGACAACATATAAAAACGAATTAAAACGAAAAACTTTATAATTGACAGCAAAAAAGGACAATGTAGTACGGTACATTGTCCTTTTTATTGCGCTATTAAATAGCAAAGAAACCCACGATGCCGTTTCCTGCATTTTGAGTCCTAGCAATCGCTAGGTGGGCAACCGCATATGCACTTCCGTCTTCCACTGCAATGGTGGCTTGACTTCCATGCAAGAATGTAGGAATCCCAATCATAAAGTGTAGGTTCAAAATAACAAGAGTATCGAACACCCCAGGCTTCTTCCTTAGTAATAGTATACTCATTGCATAGCAAAAATACAACTGCTATCTATGAATTTTTTTTGAAATGTACATCCATTTTTTCCCATTACATTTTAGTATTGATCGGCATCTGTACATTCATCAAATGTGATGTAAAAACAAGTTCCTTTCTTCTCTTCACTCTCCACACGAATCTCGCCCTGATGGCGTAAAACAATCTGCTTTGCAATCATCAGACCAAGACCGGTTCCTTTCTCATTCTGTCGCATCTTAGAAGTATAGAATTTTTCAAAAATAAATGCCTGTTTTTCTTTTTTGATACCGACTCCGTAGTCCCGTATAGCAACCTCGAATTTCTCCTGATGTCTTCTGATCCGAATATCAATTTTCCCATTGTCATGCGAAAATTTCACCGCATTGTCCACAATGATCATAAAAAGCTGGCGAAGCCTTCCATAATCTCCAAGAACAAGACATGGATCTTCTGTCGGTGCTTCAATCGAAAATGCCATATTTTTCTCTTTGCCTACCATTTTGCCGCTTCTGATCACATCCTGGAAAACCTGTATCAGACTGACCGGCTCTTTATCTATTTCAAAATCAGGATTTTGCATTTTCGATAAAATGAACAGATCTTCTACAAGTCTTTCCATTCCCTGACATTCCGAAAGAATCCTCTTATACAGCTCATGTACCTGCTCTTCTTCTTCTATCACTCCATCAATAAGCGTCTCTGTATATCCACGAAGCACCGTGATCGGCGTACGCAGTTCATGCGATACATTAGCAAAGAAATCCCTGCGCACCTGCTCTAATTCCTCACGCTCTTTTTCTGCTTCTCTGAGTTCCCCGGACAGGTAATCGAGTGAACTTTCTAAAATTCCGATCTGAGAATATGGTTTCTTTACTTCAATACCGCTATAATCTCCGTTTGCCAGTTTGCTGATGTTCTTACTGATCTTAGCCAATGGTCTTGACAGATACCGTGAAAAAAAGGCAGCCACAAAATAAGAAATAAATACAGATACCAGAACGCTTAATGTGATTAAATACCTTCCTTCCTGCAATCCCATCGTCTGACGATCGATCATAGATACCATCAGGATCACACCACCTACTTCCTGTCCATCCTGACGGAGCACTGGAATGGCAACACTTAATGTTGTCATTCCATAGACATCATCATAACTGGAATTAGATGCAATTTTGCCCTGGTATCCTTTTTGTAAGACAGACTCAATATCTTTTGAAAACTCCTGTTCATCTGCCTGTGCATTAATAAACTCTTCCGATAACGGATTCTTTGCATTGCTGTTTGCCATGATCCAGACATCGGTATTTTCTGCCCGCTCGATCTCATCAATATATTTGTTATATCTTTGGAATTGTGTTTCTTTTTTCTTCTCATTAAAGTTAGAAACTTTCTTTGCAATAATCTTTCCCTGCCTTGTAAGCAGTTTTGTATAAGAACGGATATAGTTTGTCCGATACAGTTGATTGAAGATCATGCCGGTTAAAATTCCGGTCAATACCAAAATAAATGCAAAGGATGTATAAATCCTAAGAACAACATCATTGCGTTGCATCATACGCCATATTCGTTTTACCGGACTTTTCTTTTCCTTTTTCACGTTCCTTACTCCTCATATTTTCCTCTTTGATCAGAAGTTCTCTTCACTGATTTCAAACTTATATCCGACTCCCCAGATTGTTTTGATCGTCCAGTCCGGGTGTTCCACAGAATCCAGTTTTGCACGCAGTCGTTTAATATGTGAATCCACGGTACGGCTGTCTCCATAGTAATCATATCCCCACAAACTGTCGAGGAGATTATCTCTGGTAAATACTTTGTTCGGGTTCGACGCCAGAGTCCACATTGTTTCAATCTCTTTCTTAGTCAACGGAATTCTTTCTCCATTGACTTTAAATGTGTATTCTTCCAGATTCACCGTCATGTTACTGATATGTATTATATTTTCATTGTTTATCATATCTTCCGGCTTTTGCAGCCGACGCAGAACAGCACGCAGACGCGCCATCACTTCATTCGGGCTGAACGGTTTTACAATATAATCATCAGCACCAATGTCTAAACCCATGATCTTATCAAAATCTTCGCCTCGGGCTGTGATCAAAATAATAGGAACGCTAGATCTTTTGCGAATATCCTTACACACTTCATAACCATCTTTGACCGGCATCATAACATCCAATAAAAGTGCAACAGGATTTTCGCTTTCAAATAATCGTTCTGCTTCTCCACCATCCTTTGCAATTACCGGATGATAGCCTTCTTTTTTTACATATGCCGCAAGAATATCCGTAATATCCTTATTGTCATCCGCTATTAAAATATTCTTCATGATTTTTGACTCCCTTCTCTTTCTTTCGTAACGTTTTATCCGGTACAAAGAAATCCTTCTGCATCTAGCCGGAAATTTCTCTCTGTTCATCGACTGTACCCGGAACAAATGCCTTTCTTTCTAAGGATCAGAATGCCAAAAGTCCCATTTTTTCACATAATGCAGACCTTTCACTGCTTTCATCCTCTCAACTACATATAGTTTATCATGTAAATATGTCAAAAAAAAGAATCATTTTGACATTAAAATGCCACTATGACATACTACAATGATGATGTAATCAATAAAAATCTATTTTACTATTCCGATAATATTTTATTCAAAAGTGAAATAAAAGGATTTCTATATACGAAGAAATGAGGTGGTAATTTGAAAAAATGTTCCTTTATAAGATTCATGATTAAAAAAACAACAGATATTTTTTGGATAGCAGGACTTTGTCTTTTATTTTCCGGTGTTTTTTGTGCTACGAACGCAAAAGCAGATACAATGGCCGCAAGCAGCGAAAGCAATTCCTCTGTTTCAATGACCAAAACTTTTTTGAAACCACAGCAAAAAAAAGCATCAATACGCCAGCAAATCAGCTATCGTAATGATGCAGCAAAAAGATCGTCTTCTGCTTCGCCACGCGAATCGGTCAAAATTTTAAAATATAAAAAGAAAATCCTGCTGGGGGAAACAAAACAACTTGACCTGATCAATCTTCCTGCTAATGCAACTGTTTCTTTTAGCAGTAACAATACTTCCGTTCTTACGGTAAAACAGATTTCCAATACTGCCTGTGAATACTCCGGCATGGGATATGGAAATGCAAAGATCCAGATCAAAATCTCTACACCGGGCTTCCTTTTCTTTGATAATGTACAAGAACTGACTGCCTCGATCAATGTCACTCCAAAAGCAGTCAGCATTGTTTTTCGTAAATCAACAAGAACTATCACTGTGGGACAAAGCAGTAAACTTTCTTATACGATACGTCCAAGTATCTCCACAGAAAAGCCGGTCTTTAGTTCCCTTCGAAAAAAAATTGTATCGGTTAATAAAAAAGGTATGATCAAGGGCAAAAAATCAGGAACCACTTATGTGTATGCTACACTTGCCAATGGAAAGTCAGCTAAATGTAAAGTGATTGTGAAAAAACCAAAAGCAAATACTTTATTGTAGAAAATATTTTAAAATTTCTGCATAAAAAACATGGTATAGAAACGTTGTCTATGTATTCAGTAATCTGAATGCATATCTTATACGATTCTATACCATGTTTTTATTTGATTCCTTTTTGTATCGTAGCGCCACCAAGCACATAGCCGTCTTCATAAAAGACAACTGCCTGTCCCGGTGTCACTGCTCTGGCTTTCTGATCGAAAGCGATCGTGATCTGATCATCCCTGACATCTTCTACTGTACACATCTGTCCAAGATCCGCATAACGGATCTTGGCAAGCATACGCTGTCCTACTGTAAATTTGTCTGCTGCCATATAATTGATATCCGTTGCGATCAAACGATCAAAAAAGACTTCTTCACTGTTTCCGAGTACCACTTCATTTGATTCGGGACGGATCTCGCTGACAAAGACCGGATGACCGAACGCAATTCCGAGTCCTTTTCTCTGCCCGATCGTATAACGGATGATTCCTTTGT
>OGEU01002063.1_pt1 | contig 15208 bp, 8 predicted proteins | sample 1570651 | NCBI WGS metagenome assembly OGEU01 (sample SAMEA2582129, study PRJEB24529) | metagenome | biome: Human gut stool | place: China | collected 2011 | reverse complement strand
GTTCCGAGGGCAACCTGATGGTCGGTGCAAACTGCGCCGGCTTCCTGAAGGTCGCTACCGCCATGATGGCACAGGGCATCACCTACTAATTGTTCCAAAGCATTTTCAAGAGCTGCGTTCGCAAGAGCGCGGCTCTTTTTGTATGGATTCGCTGGCCGCATCTCCGGGAGCTTTTCCCGGCGAGTCAACGGGCATTCCATGCCCGCCCCGCAAGCGGGGCCCCACCTCGGATACTCGCCGAGAAAACTCCCCTCGTGCGGCCTGTATAAAGCCCCGCCAACCCGTCCATACTGACCACATCAAGCGAAGAGAGGGTTCTGAAATGGACGAACAGATGTTTTGTTTTCAATGCGAGCAGGCGGCGCACTGCACTGCCTGTACCGGTAAGGCCGGTGTCTGCGGCAAAAGCGCGGACACGGCAGCGGCGCAGGACCGCCTGACCGGCGCACTCATCTCCTATGCCAGCCAGCTCATCGGCGAGGGGCGGGCCCCCGCCCCGGAACAGGCACTGCTGCTGATGGAAGGGCTGTTCACCACCATCACCAACGTGAACTTCGACCCGCAGACCGTGGACCAGCTGACCGAGAGCGTCCACGCGGCCTGCCCCGGCATCGGGTTCGACTACGACATGGCAAACCTCTGGCACGAGCCGGACGAGGACATCCGCAGTCTGAAATCGTTCGTCCTGTTCAGCCTGCGCGGCATGGCAGCGTACAATTACCATGCGCGGGTGCTGGGCCACATCGACCCGGAACTGGACCGCTTCTTCTGCGAAGCATTGCAGGCCGTTGGCAGCGAATGCTCCATCGACACCCTCTGGGCACTGGTGCAGAAGACCGGCGAGGCCAGCTACCGCTGCATGGAGCTGCTGGACGCCGCTAACACCGGGGCCTTCGGCCAGCCGGAGCCGGTGGAGGTGCCGCTCGTCATCGAGAAAGGGCCGTTCATCGTCATTTCCGGCCACGACCTCTACGACATGAAGTGCCTGCTGGAGCAGACGGCGGGCAAAGGCATCCACGTCTACACCCACTCGGAAATGCTCCCCGCCCACGGCTACCCGGAGCTGAAGCAGAAGTACCCGCATCTGAAGGGCAACTTCGGCACAGCCTGGCAGAACCAGCAGCGGGAGTTTGAGGACATCCCGGCCCCGATCCTCTTCACCACCAACTGCATCATGCCCCTGCGGGAGAGCTACGCCGACCGGGTGTTCACCACCTCGGTGGTGTCCTATCCCGGCGTCCCGCACATCGGGCCAGAGCGGGATTTTTCCCCCGTCATTGCCAAAGCACTGGAACTGGGGGGCTACCCGGAAGACACCGCCATGCCCGGCATCAACGGCGGGCGCAGCGTCGTGACCGGCTTTGCGCGGAGCGCTGTGCTCTCCCACGCCAATGAGATCGTTGCGGCCGTGAAAAGCGGGCAGATCCGCCATTTCTTCCTGGTGGGCGGCTGTGACGGTACCCGGCCTTCCCGCCGCTACTACACCGAGTTCGCCAAGCTCACCCCGCCCGACACCGTGATCCTGACGCTGGCCTGCGGCAAATTCCGCCTGAACGACCTGGATCTCGGCACCGTGGCGGGCCTGCCCCGCATCCTCGATGTGGGCCAGTGCAACGACGCATACAGCGCCATTCAGATCGCGCTGGCGCTGGCCGATGCGTTCCAGTGCGGCGTCAACGACCTGCCGCTCTCGCTGGTGCTCTGCTGGTTCGAGCAGAAGGCCGTCTGCATCCTCATCGCACTGCTGGCGCTGGGCATCCAGAACATCCGGCTCGGCCCTACCCTGCCCGCCTTCCTCTCGCCGGGCGTGGTGCGCGTTTTGCAGGAAAAGTACAATCTGATGGCCGTCACGACACCGGAGCAGGACCTGAAAGCGATTTTGGGCGAAGGATGAATTTGCTTCACCTCATTATCAAACCGCACAAGATGCGCTGCGATTGTGCTTTCACGTTTGGTGCAACTGTCGCTTGAAAAATTTTCAGTGCTCAGTATAATTGTAGATATCGGAACAAAGGCGTTCCAAAGGGGTAGAGTCTGCCCCTTTGGGGCGTCTTTTTTGTTTTTCCGTGTCAGACACTGCGGAATGTGCCGCAGTGGTGAGGATTTTGATTTTACGACAAGGATGGGAAAGGCAATGGAACATTATACGGAAAACTCCACGCCCCTCGGCCTGTATGACCCCCAGTTTGAGCACGACGCCTGCGGCATCGGCGCTGTGGTGGACATCAAAGGCCGCAAGAGCCACCAGACCGTCAGCGATGCGCTGTCCATCGTCGAGCGGCTGGAGCACCGCGCCGGCAAGGACGCTGAGGGCAAGACCGGCGACGGCGTGGGCATCATGCTGCAGATCAGCCACAAGTTCTTCTCCAAAGTCGCGGAAGAGATGAACATCAGCCTCGGCAACGATCGCGAATATGGCGTTGGCATGTTCTTCTTCCCGCAGAACGAGCACCTGCGTGCTCAGGCCATGAAGCTGTTCGAGCTCGTCACCCGCAAGGAGGGGCTGGAGTTCCTCGCCTGGCGCGAGGTTCCCGTGAACCCCGACGCCGTGGGCCAGAAAGCCCGCGACTGTATGCCCGCCATCTGGCAGTGCTTCATCAAAAAGCCCGCCAAGGTGAGCAAGGGCATCGACTTTGACCGCAAGCTCTACATCGTCCGCCGCGTGTTCGAGCAGGCCAGCAACGGCACCTATGTGCCCAGCCTGTCCAGCCGCACCATCGTGTACAAAGGCATGTTCCTGGTCCACGATCTGCGCCTGTTCTACCTCGATTTGCAGGACGAGGACTATGAATCCGCCATCGGCATGGTGCACAGCCGCTTCTCCACCAACACGAACCCCAGCTGGATGCGCGCCCATCCGAACCGCTTTATCCTGCACAACGGCGAAATCAACACCATCAAGGGCAACACCGACGCGATGCTGGCCCGTGAGGAGTCCATCGCCAGCCCCATCATGCAGGAGGATATGAACAAGATCCTGCCGATCATCAACACCTCCGGCTCCGACTCCGCCATGCTGGACAACGCGCTGGAGTTCATGGTGATGAACGGCATGGACCTGCCCCTGGCCGTGATGATCACCATCCCGGAGCCGTGGGAGAACAACAAGCACATCAGCCAGAAAAAGCGCGATTTCTACCAGTATTACGCCACCATGCTGGAGCCGTGGGACGGCCCCGCTGCCATCCTCTTCTCGGATGGCGATGTCGTGGGTGCCGTGCTGGACCGCAACGGCCTGCGCCCCAGCCGCTACTACATCACCAAGGACGGCCGGATGATCCTTTCTTCTGAGGTGGGCGTTCTCCCCTGCGACCCCGCCGACATCGAGAAGAAAGACCGCCTGCGCCCCGGCAAGATGCTGCTGGTGGATACCGTCAAGGGTGAGGTCGTCGATGACGAGAAGCTGAAGGAATACTACGCCAGCCGTGAGCCCTACGGCGAGTGGATCGACCGCAATCTGGTCCAGCTCAAGAGCCTGAAGATCCCCAACGTCAAGGTGCCCAGCTACACCGGCGAGGAGCTGACCCGCCTGCAAAAGGTGTTCGGCTACAAGTACGAAGAGGTCAAGGACCTCATCCTCCCCATGGCCCGGCTGGGCGCAGAGCCTTCCGGCGCAATGGGCACCGACACCCCGCTGGCCGTGCTGAGCGGCCAGCACCCGCCGCTGTTCAACTACTTCAAGCAGCGGTTCGCACAGGTGACCAACCCGCCCATCGACGCCATCCGCGAGAAGGTCGTCACCTCCACCAGCGTCTACGTGGGTGCCCATGGCAACCTGCTGGAAGACAAACCCGAAAACTGCAAGGTGCTCAAGGTCCACAACCCCATTCTGACCTCCACCGACCTGCTCAAGATCAAATACATGAACGTGCCGGGCTTCAAGGTCGCGACCGTTTCCATCAACTACTACAAGAACACCAGCCTGGAAAAGGCCATCGACCGCGTCTTCCTGGAAGTGGACCGCGCATATAAGGACGGTGCCAACATCATCATCCTGTCCGACCGGGATATCGACGAATACCATGTCTCCATCCCCAGCCTGCTGGCCGTGTCGGCCGTCTCGCAGTACCTCATCCGCACCAAGAAGAGCACCGCGCTGGCCCTCATTCTGGAAAGCGCCGAGCCGCACGAGGTGCACCACTTTGCCACCCTGCTGGGCTACGGTGCCTGCGCCGTCAACCCGTATCTGGCCCACGAGACCATCGGCCAGCTCATCGACCAGGGCCTGCTCGATAAGGACTACTATGCTGCCGTGGATGACTACAACAAGGCCATCCTGAGCGGCATCGTGAAGATCGCCTCCAAGATGGGCATCTCCACCATCCAGAGCTACCAGAGCAGCCAGATCTTTGAGGCGGTCGGCATCTCGAAGGACGTCATCGACAAATACTTCACCGGTACGGTCAGCCGTGTGGGCGGCATCGGTCTGGAAGACATCCAGGCCGACGTCGAGGCCCAGCACAACGCGGCCTTCGACCCGCTGGGACTGGACATCAACATGGAGCTTTCCGACGGCGGTGCCCACAAGTTCCGCAGCGGCAAGGAAGAACACCTGTTCAACCCGCAGACCATCCACCTGTTCCAGAAAGCCTGCTGGACCAACGACTATAAGGCCTTCAAGGACTTCACCCGCACGGTGGATAACATGGGCGAGGAGGGTGTGCATCTGCGCAGCCTGCTCGATTTCAACTACGACCCCAACGGCGGCGTGCCCATCGAGGAGGTCGAGCCGGTATCGTCCATCGTCAAGCGGTTCAAGGCCGCGGCCATGAGCTACGGCGCTCTGAGCAGCGAAGCCCACGAGACCATCGCCATCGCGCTGAACCGCCTGGGCGGCCGCAGCAACACCGGCGAGGGCGGCGAGCCCGAAGGCCGCTACCACAGCGAGAGCAATTCCAAGATCAAGCAGGTGGCTTCTGCCCGCTTCGGCGTCACGAGCAAATACCTCGTCTCTGCCGAGGAGATCCAGATCAAGCTGGCGCAGGGTGCAAAGCCCGGCGAAGGCGGCAACCTGCCCGGTGCCAAGGTGTATCCCTGGATCGCCAAGACCCGCCACAGCACCACCGGTGTGGGCCTCATCTCTCCCCCGCCCCACCACGACATCTACTCCATCGAGGATCTGGCTGAGCTGATCTATGACCTGAAGAACGCCAACCGTCACGCCAACATCAACGTGAAGCTGGTCAGCGAGGCCGGTGTCGGCACCATTGCCGCCGGTGTTGCCAAAGGCGGCGCACAGGTCATCCTGGTCTCCGGCTACGACGGCGGCACCGGTGCTGCCCCCCGCACCTCCATCAAGAACGCCGGTCTGCCCTGGGAACTGGGCATCGCCGAGACCCACCAGACCCTGATCCTGAACGGCCTGCGCAGCCGCGTCCGCATCGAGAGCGACTCCAAGCTGCTCTCTGGCCGCGATGTCGCCATCAGCTGTATGCTGGGCGCAGAGGAGTTCGGCTTCGGCACCACCCTGCTGATGTGTGAGGGCTGCGTCATGATGCGCGTCTGCAATCTGGACACCTGCCCCATGGGCATCTGCACCCAGAACCCCGAACTGCGCAAGCACTTCCGGGGCAAGCCCGAATACATCATCAACTATCTGACCTTCGTGGCCCAAGAGCTGCGGGAGTACATGGCCAAGCTCGGCGTCCGCACCATCGACGAACTGGTGGGCCGCACCGACCTGCTCCACGTCAAGCCCAGCACCCCCGGCAGCCGCACGGCCAAGATGAACCTGGACTGCATCCTGCACAACCCGGCCATCGCCAACAGCAACGTGCACTTCGTCCCGGCGGACACCTACGACTTCCACCTCGAAAACACCCTCGACATGAAGGTGCTGATGAAGAAGTTCAAGCTCAGCAGCAAAACGCCCCAGAGCGTCACGCTGGATGTTTCCAACACCGACCGTGCGTTCGGTGCTATCTTCGGCAGCGAGATCACCCGCAAGTACGGCGATTCCCTGCCCGATGACGTTTACACCGCCAACTGCACCGGCGCGGGCGGCCAGAGCTTCGGCGCGTTCATCCCCAGGGGCCTGACCCTGAAGCTGACCGGCGACTGCAACGACTACATGGGCAAGGGCCTGTCCGGCGGCAAGATCGTCGTGCGCCCGCCGGAGGGCATCACCTACAAGCCGGAGGAGAACATCATCACCGGCAACGTTGCCCTGTACGGTGCCACCAGCGGCAAGGCCTTCGTCTCCGGCGTGGCTGGTGAGCGCTTCTGCGTCCGCAACTCCGGCGCAACGGCCGTTGTGGAGGGTGTCGGCGACCACGGCTGCGAGTACATGACCGGCGGCACCGTCGTCGTGCTGGGCCAGACCGGCAAGAACTTTGCAGCCGGCATGACCGGCGGCATCGCCTATGTGCTGGATGAGAACTGGGACTTCTACCAGCGGGTGAACAAAGAGACGGTCAGCCTCGAACCCGTGGAGCATAAGTACGATGTTGCCACCCTGAAGGAGCTGATCCGCGAGCATGTGGAAGCCACCGGCTCCCCGCGCGGCAAAGAGATCCTGGACAACTTCAGTGAGTATCTGCCCAAGTTCAAGAAAGTCCTCCCCTACGATTACGACCGGATGCTGCGGGTCATCGCTTCCATGGAGGAGCGCGGCCTCGACGGCGAACAGGCACAGATCGAAGCATTCTACGCTGTGCAGAAGAAGAAGTAAGGAGGGGGAACTGTTATGGGCAAGACCACTGGATTTATGGATTATAAGCGCAAGACCAGCTCGGACGTTCCGCCGCTGGAGCGCATCGAAAACTTCAACGAATTTCACATCTGGCTCTCCCGCGAGGAGCAGCAGACCCAGGCGGCACGCTGCATGGACTGCGGCGTCCCCTTCTGCCAGGCCGGTATGATGATCGGCGGCATGGCCTCCGGCTGCCCGCTGAACAACCTCATCCCGGAGTGGAACGACCTGGTGTATCAGGGCAAATGGGAGCTGGCGCTCCATCGTCTGCGCGCCACCAACCGCTTCCCGGAGTTCACGAGCCGGGTCTGCCCCGCCCTGTGCGAGGCCGCCTGCACCTGCGGCGATGTGACCGGCAGCAGCGTCACCGTCCGCGAGAACGAACACGCCATCGTGGAGACCGGCTACGCCAAGGGCTGGCTCCATGCCGCCCCGCCCCCGGCCCGCACCGGCAAGAGCGTGGCCGTCATCGGCAGCGGCCCGTCCGGCCTGTCGGTGGCCGAATATCTGAACATCCGGGGCCACGCCGTCACGGTGTTTGAGCGCGCCGACCGGGTGGGCGGCCTGCTGATGTACGGCATCCCAAACATGAAGCTGGACAAATCCGTCATCGAGCGCCGCATCAGGATCATGCAGGCCGAGGGCGTCGAGTTCCGCACCAACATGGACATCGGCGGGGCGGTGGCCGCAGAAGACATCCTGAACCGCTACGACGCCGTCGTGCTCTGCTGCGGTGCCAAAAAGGCCCGCGACCTGAATGTCCCCGGCCGGGACGCCAACGGCGTCCACTTCGCGGTCGATTACCTCACCAGCGTGACCAAGAGCCTGCTGGACAGCCAGTTTGCCGACGGCCGAGCCATCCATGCGGCGGGCAAGAATGTGCTGGTCATCGGCGGCGGCGACACCGGCAACGACTGCCAGGGCACGGCCCTGCGGCAGGGCTGCACCGATCTGGTGGCTCTGGAGATGATGCCGCAGCCCCCGAAAGAGCGGGCCGCCTCCAACCCCTGGCCGGAGTGGCCGAAGGTGCTCAAGGTAGACTATGGCCAGACCGAGTGCCTCGCCAAATTCGGCAAGGACCCCCGCGTCTACCAGACCACCGTGAAAGAGTTTTTGACCGACGACGCCGGCAATCTGACCGGCGCGGTCATCTCCTATCTGAAGCCGGAGCGTGACCCGGAGACCGGCCGCACCAGCATGGTGCCCACCGGCGAGGAGTTCACCTACGACTGCCAGCTGGCGTTCATCGCCGCCGGTTTCGTGGGCTGCGAGAACTACGTAGCCGATGCCTTCGGCGTCAGCCTGACAGGCCGCGGCTGTGTGGACACCGACCACTTCCGCACCAATGTGGAAAAGGTCTTCGCCTGCGGCGATATGCGCCGGGGCCAGAGCCTTGTGGTCTGGGGTCTGCGCGAGGGCCGCGACTGTGCCGCCGAGGTAGACCGCTACCTCATGGGTTACACCAACCTGTGACCCCCTGAACCAAGCCATCCTCTTTTCCTATCCTAAACAAGCAGAAGCGGGAGCCTCCCACGAGGCTCCCGCTTCTGCTGTTTTGTTTCAGTCCGTGTCATATTAGGTGTTAGGTGTCGTCTGCCGGTGTTTCCCCCGAAGAGGCGCTGCTCGCGCTGTCGGAATCCGACACGGCGGGCGGTTCGGCGGTGATCTCCACACTGGGGTCTGCCGCGATATACACGGTGATGACGCTGCCCACCTCGACCGGGGTGCCTGCGTCCACACTGCACGAGACGACGCAGCCCGCCGCATAGGAGCCATCGTTGACCACCATGAAGCAGCTGGGCGTCAGGCCCCGGCTCTCCAGCTCGCTGACGGCCCCTTCCTGCGTGAACCCGATCACATCGGGCATCTGCACCAGCTGCGGCCCCTTGCTGACCACCAGGCTCACGGTGCCGCCCTTCTCGATGACATCGCCCGCCTCCGGCTCCTGCCGGATGATCTTCCCCTTCTCCACCGTGTCACTGTATTCCAGCGTCACATAGAAGAGATAGTCGCCCACATAGTTGTGATTGTTCCGCACCTGCGCGTCGTAATCCATCCCGACAAAGTTCGGTGCCAGCGTGACAGGTTCTTCCAGCTCCGTGCTTTCCGGTGCCGACACCGACGAGGACGCCACAGGCGGTGTGGCCGTGTGCAGCCCCTGCGAGACCATCCCCCACAGCATCAGCAGGATGAGGATGGCCAGCAGAACGAGGATGGCCGCCAGCAGGTTCCGCAGGCTGAGCATGTGTTGCTTTTGTTCCTCGTCCGGCAGAGTCAGCTGCCGGGGTGCAGGGCGCGGCAGGCTGCGGGTCAGCTCCTCGGTATACTCCTGCGAGGTCAGTGCCTTGAACAGCTGGGGCACGGTCTGGATGCGCTCCACCGGCTTCAGCTTCAGGCCCAGCCAGAGCACCTCGGAGAGGTACTCCGGCACCGACGGCTCCAGTGTGCGGGCGCGCGGGTTCGAATCCGACACCAGCCGCTGCGCTGCCGGGACCGGGCTTTGCCCGCAGACCATCCGGTAGACCACCGCAGCCAGACTGTATTCGTCGGTGTAGCGGCCCTCAAACTCGGTGGTCGAATACTGTTCCGGGGCCGAGTAGCCCTCATACAGCTGCTCGTGCAGGCCGCTGCCCGCTGTGCGCAGGCCAACCGTAGCGTAGCCCGTCAGCCGGGCGCGGCCATTTTCCAGCACCCGGATGTTCTCCGGGCAGATGCCCCGGTGCACCAGACCCACCTGGTGCATCGCCGCCACGCCGTCAAACACTGGCTGCAGCATCGTGCAGACCTGCTCCGGCGACAACCGGCCGGGATGCGTCTCCAGCCAGCGGCCCAGCGGCACCCCGCCGGGATTTTCCATCACGGCATAGACCGTGTTGTTCTCCTCGAACACATCCAGCACGGCTTCCAGTCCGTTGGCGGGCGTAATGCGCTGGATGGAGCGGTACAGGTCCGCAAAATCCATCCGGGTGGTCTTGAACAGCACCTCGCTGCCCAGTTTGGGCCGCAGGGTTGCATCCGTGCCGCGCTCTGCCGCCAGCGTCAGGGGCAGATACTCCTTGATGGTCACCCGAAAGCGCCCATGGTTCTCTGCGCCCCGGTACAGGATGCCTTCGCCGTCCACCTGTTCGATCTCGCCGACGGTATACCGCCCGCCCAGCACCGTGCCCACCGGCAGCGTACCCACCGGGTTGCGGCCCTCAAAGCGCCCGCCGCACTGCGGGCAGGCCGCCGTGCGCTCGCTCAACTCGGACAGGCAGTAAGGGCAGATGATGGTCATGGAAAGGCCTCCTTCGGATGTGCTTTTCTGTTATTATAACACATCTTGGCCCGCAGCAAAAGGGCCGTGCGAGCCGAGGACCGTTTTTTCTCTTTTTCCGCTGCGCGTCTGTCACAGCAAAACAGCGGCTTTGCACGTTCCTGCCTAACAACAAAGCCGCCTTTCGTGCCAAACAGCACAAAAAGCGGCTTTTTATCGTATCATTTCAGGAGCAAAGAGCCTTACAGGAGCTTATTCCGGCAGGTCCTCTTCGTTCTCCAGGCTGTGCCAGACGTTCTGGACGTCATCGTTGTCCTCCAGAGCATCGAGCAGCTTGCCCATGAGCTTGAGCTGATCGGGATCGGTCAGGCGGGTGGTGGTCATGGGGACCATGGCCAGGTCATCGCTCAGGATCTCGTAGCCCTTCTCCTCCATGGCCTTGACCACAGCCGAGTAGTTCTCCGGGTCGGTGGTGATCTCAGCAGCATCCTCGCCTGCATCGAAGTCCTCTGCACCGGCGTCCAGAGCATCCATCATGGCCTCGTCGGCGTCCTTGTCTTCCAGAGAGATGTCGATAACGCCCTTCTGGCTGAACAGGAAGCCCACGCAGCCCATTGCGCCCAGGTTGCCGCCGTTCTTGTCGAAGTAGTGGCGCAGATCGGCAGCGGTACGGTTGCGGTTGTCGGTCAGGGTCTCGACCATGACGGCAACGCCGCCGGGGCCGTAGCCCTCGTATGTGATGGCTTCGTACTCAGTCTTGTCGCCGCCCTCGGCCTTCTTGATGATGCGCTGAATGTTATCGTTGGGCACGCTCATGCGCTTTGCCTTGGAGATCAGGTCCGCCAGCTTGCTGTTGGAAGCCGGGTTGGGGCCGCCGGTACGGACGGCGACGCTGATCTCGCGGCCGATCTTGGTAAAGACCTTTGCCTTGGCGCCGTCGGTCTTCTCCTTCTTGCGCTTGATGTTGTTCCATTTGCTATGTCCAGACATGGGAACCTCCTAAAGTTCTATCGAAATCTCCGCCTGCGGGCAGACGGGCTGTGGTCGCCCGCTTGTGGCAGCACACAAAATCTAACTCTATTATTGTAGCACAATCCCCTACCGCGTTCAAGCCTTATCCGGGGGTTTTGCGCCAAAATCCGGCAAAAAAGCAGGGTCCGACGCCTGTTTTACAGCAGCCTCAGCGCCTTGGGATAATGGTTTTTGACCCGCCCGGCCGACACTTTGCCGCCGCCGAGGGGGAACCCGTCCACCGTGACACAGCACCAGCCGTCGGCGGCGGTGGCAGCGGCGATCTCCCGGCCCGACAGGTACTCGACCACGCGCGGGTCGGCAAGCGCCAGCTCCTCGCGGTTGGTGCACTGGGCACCGAACGCCGTGAAGAGGTGGTGTTCGGGCACGAAGCGGCCCTTCTGCACACTGCCCACAAAGACGCCTGCGCGCAGGACATGCAGGCCCGTCTGCGGGAAGGCCGCAGGCAGCAGCACACCGCCGCCATGGACCACGGCGGGATGGTCTGCGAGGGCCGGAAAATACTGCTGGGCGAACGTGTTCCAGGCCGCGAGGCTCTGGGCGGGCGTCACGCTCTCCCCTGCTGCGGTGCTTTCGCGGCGGCGGCTGCCCTGCACCGCATCCCGGAGGGCGCGGGCGTTCTCCCGGCGGGATGCACGGGCATCGCTGCGCTCCGAGCGGGCAGGCTTGCCCTTACCGGGCTTCTGCTTCCGGTTTTGCTCGGCGGCAGCCGCCAGCCAGAGCTGCTCTTCGGGGGGATAACAGCCCGGTGCGGGCAAAGCACGGGGAGTGCCCGCCTTGACCAGCCGGGCAATGAAATGGCCCTCGCCGCCCTGACAGGGCCAGATGCGGCGCACTTTGCTCACATCCAGCGGCAGACCGCCGGTGCGGTTGGCCTCGCCCGCGCTGCCAAACGTGTAGTCCACGTTGCCAAAAACATCCGCCAGCGCAAATTCCGGGTGCCGGGCCAGGAACGCGGCCACCTGCCCTTCATCCTCTTCGGGGGCAAAGGTGCAGGTGGAGTAGACCATCTCCCCGCCCGGCGCGAGGACGGCGGCGGCGTTGTCCAGGATCTGCGCACCCAGCGCGGCGCACTGCTGCACCAGCGCTTCGCAGTGCTGGGTGACGGCCACCGCCTCCTTGCGGAACATCCCCTCGCCGGAACAGGGCGCATCCACGAGGACACGGTCGAAGAACTCCGGCAGGGCGGCAGCGATGCGGGCGGTGTCCTCGTTGAGGACGACAGCATTCGCCACGCCCATCCGTTCGAGATTGCTCTTCAGCACCTCTGCGCGGGCGGGCACATACTCATTGCTGACGAGCAGGCCCCAGCCGCCCAGTGCGGCAGCAAGCTGGCTGCTCTTGCCGCCGGGCGCGGCGCACAGGTCCAGGACCCGCATCCCCGGCCGGACGCCCAACAGCGGTGCGGCAGAGGATGCAGACGGCTCCTGCGAGTAAAACACGCCCGCATGGTGGTATGGGTGGCGTCCGGGTTTGAAGGCAGCCTCTTCGACCACGAAGCCCGCCTTGCAGAACGGCGATGGCCGGAGCGGGAAGTCGGCCTTCCCGGCAAACGCCTCCGGCGTCGTGCGCAGCGCCGAGACCGTCACCCCGCGGGCTGCGTTCTCGGTGGGTGCCGCGTACAGCGCCTCGTACCGCCCGCCCAGCAGCGCCCGCTCCCGGCGCTCAAAATATTCCGTAGACATGAACGTTCCTCCCATGTATAAAGCCGCATCGGGCGGCAAGACTAAGGATGTGAGGGGCAGACCCCCTCGCGAAAGGAGACATGACGATGAACGACCGCACCGAAAACCGTTCCAGCAACCGCACCAACAACTGCAAGAGCCAGAACCGCACTTCCAACCGCACAGAGAACCGCACAGAGAACCGCACGGACGACCGCACCGAGAACCGTGCCACCAACGAGCACAAGCACCCCAACCAGTACACCAAGGGTGCCGACGACGAGGGCAAGTAACCAGAACCTCTCCGTCACGCTTCGCGTGCCAGTGCCCATTTCACAGAGAAAAGCCCGCTGCCTTCCCTGCACTGTTTTCCAGTGCGGAAAGCAGCGGGCTTTCGCGTTTTACTTTTGGTTCGGGTCAAAATCGGCCCACAGCTTCTCGAACAGCTCCTCGACGCGCGGCATCTGGCCGGTGAGGTAGAGCCACCCCAGCAGGCACTCAAAGCCGGTGGAGGCCCGGTATTCCTCCGGCGAAGCGTGTTTTGCCACACTGGCTTTGCTGGCGTTGCGGCCCCGCTTGAACACAGCCAGCTCGTCCTCGGTGAAGAGGGGTTCGAGCAGCTGCTCCTCGCGGAACTGAGCCCGCGCCGAGACATACTTGACCTTTTCGGTGTTCAGTTTGCCTGCCGACAGCCGGTGATGCCGTGCCAGACGGGTGCGCACCAGCAGTTCCAGCACACTGTCGCCCACAAAGGCCAGTGCCAGCGGGCTGAGCTCGCGGGGGTCGATGGTTTCCATTTCATTCATTGGAGTCAAACCTCTCAGTCAGCGCTATCAGGCGCTGACAGCTCCCCTGATAGGGGAGCCAAATTGCGGTATGATTAGAAGATATAATCGAACTGATACTCGCCGATGAGGATGGTGTCGTTTTCCTGAACGCCCTTCTCGACGAGGGCATCCAGAATGCCGCTCTCACCCAGCTGGCGCTGGAAGTATTGCAGGCTCTCGTAGTCGTCCACATTGCTGCCCGCCAGGATATACTCCAGCCAGGGGGCGTCGATGCTCCAGACGTGGGCCTCCATCCGCTGGATGGTAAAGGCGCGGTCGTTTGCCTTGGGCTCCGGCTTCTTGTACTCTGCGGTGAAGACCGGGATGGCCGGGATATCCTTCAGGCGGTTGTAGACCAGGCCCGGCAGCTCCCGCACACCCTGCATGGTGGCGGCAGAGATGGGCACAAAGGTCAGGCCCTTGCCCTCCACGTAGTTCTTGAAGGTCTCGATCTGCTCCTCGGTGGCCAGGTCGCACTTGTTTCCCACCACGATCTGCGGGCGCTCGGCCAGCGCGGGGCTGAACTTTGCCAGCTCCTCGTTGATCTTCTCGAAGTCCTCGATGGGGTCGCGGCACTCGCTGCCGGAAACATCCACCACATGCAGCAGCAGACGGCAGCGCTCCACATGGCGCAGGAAGTCATGGCCCAGGCCGATGCCCTCGCTGGCACCTTCGATCAGGCCGGGGATGTCGGCGCAGACGAAGCTGGCCCCCTCGCCCACCGATACCACGCCCAGCGTGGGCACCAGAGTGGTGAAGTGGTAGTTAGCGATCTTCGGCTTGGCCGCGCTGATGGTGGAGATGAGGGTGGACTTGCCCACATTGGGGAAGCCGATCAGGCCCACATCGGCGATGAGCTTCAGCTCCAGCGTGACCTGGATGTCCTCACCGGGCACACCGGGCTTGGCAAACTTGGGGATCTGGCGGGTCGGCGTGGCAAAATGTGCATTGCCGTAGCCGCCGCGGCCGCCCTTTGCCACGGTGACGGGGGTGTGGTCGGACAGGTCGGCAATGACAAGGCCGCTCTCGGCGTCCTTGATGACCGTGCCCAGCGGCACCTTGATGACGAGGTTCTCGGCGTTTTTGCCGTGGCACAGGCTCGCGCCGCCCTTGCCGCCCTCCGGGGCCACATACTTGCGCTTGTAGCGGAAATCCATCAGGGTGGTCAGGTGGTCGTCCACCACAAAGATGATGTCGCCGCCGCGGCCGCCGTCGCCGCCGTCCGGGCCGCCTGCTGCCACGAATTTTTCGCGGTGAAAGCTCACCGCGCCGTCGCCGCCTTTGCCCGCGTGGAGCCAGATGGTGGCGATGTCGATAAAGTTGGTTTGTGCTGCCATACAGGCCCTCCTTATCAGCCTCTCCGTTTCGCCTCCCTTCATGTGGGCAGGCAGCAATGCAGGGCATTGCCGGAGAGGTCATTGCTTTTACTCAAATCACTCAAAAAAGAGCCGGGCCACAAGGGTCCGGCTCTTCAGGTTGCAGTTTTTCAGGCAGAAGTTACTGCTTCACGCTGCACTTCTTGCCGCTCTTGCCCACGCGCTCAAAGCGGACGGTGCCGTCAACCAGAGCAAACAGGGTATCATCGCTGCCCTTGCCAACGTTCTCACCCGGCTGAATGTGGGTGCCACGCTGACGGACAAGGATGTTGCCGGCCAGAACAAACTGACCATCTGCACGCTTTGCGCCCAGACGCTGAGCCGCAGAATCACGGCCGTTCTTGGTGCTGCCTACGCCCTTT
>OGEU01002060.1_pt1 | contig 15222 bp, 16 predicted proteins | sample 1570651 | NCBI WGS metagenome assembly OGEU01 (sample SAMEA2582129, study PRJEB24529) | metagenome | biome: Human gut stool | place: China | collected 2011 | reverse complement strand
TAACCTTTCTTTCGATACTCCCCATGTGTTACCACATTTTCAACAAATGCATATGCACGAACATTTCTTGTGAGATTGGGAATCATCACACATACGCAGGATGCCGCGATCTTGCCATCAGTCTCACAAACAATAGCACCTGTTTCTTCCTGAAGTTCTCTCTTAGCAGTTTCCAAAATATCTTCTCCAGCTTCACGATGACCTCCCGGAGCCTCATAGGTATCTCGTTCCTTATGTTTGCAAAATACCCATTTGCCATTGCTCTGTGAAATAATTACTGCAAATTTCAATAGTGAATCATCTACTGTATCATAAAATTTTACTTCCAACATATCACTTTTCTCCTTCCCATTCTGCCATAAACTCTTCAAGAAAGTCCTCCATAACAGCTTGTCTATGCATAGCCATTTTCTTTGCGGACTCAGTATTCATCATATCTTTAAGCAACAAGAGTTTTTCATAAAAGTGATTAATACTTGTAGAATTATGGTTCTGATTATAATCCGCCTTATTCATATTAGTCATAGGTTTTATATCCGGATCATGTATTCTTCTTCCTTTACTACAGCATATGCAAATGTCCCTGCTATTCCAATCGCTCTCATTGCATCCAGCCTGTCTGCATCCTGTACACATTTTCCCTCTATCGTGCTTGGCACAACAGAATCTATTCCTGCAAATGAAACTTCATTTATAATCTTACACACATAAGCTATAACTTTATCATCCACGCCACTATTTTTCATAAATCCAACTGCATTTTTCTTTGCCTCGTGTGTTTCCGATAAAAGCTTAACATCATCTACATCGTGTAATAAGGCTGCTAACTGCACAATCAACATATCCGCATTTTCTTGCTCTGCAATCTGCATAGCCAAACGATAAACCCTCATACTTTCATTTTGACCTCTGTTTTCATGTACCACATTTTATATGTTATCACAGAATCACTACATCATCAATAACAATCGCAACTTCTTGCGATTGTTTCCCGATTTGCAATATATAATTCAGGTACGTAAAGTAAATCTGGGATATGCAGAGGAATCATCTCTCTGCCCCTATTCCACATCTTATCTTCCACTTTATCTTTACCAGCATCTCTGCCAACACTCTCTTCATAAATCTTCTGGAATTCCTCATAAAGCTCATCCCCATCCAGCTTTATTCCAAGTTTTTTCATTACATCCGAAAACAACCTTATGTTTCCACTAATATCAGCAATATCAAATCCGAATATATCTGCCTTAACAGAATCACTGACATTCTCATAACCTCCTAGCTCTGATATTCTCCTTACAATCCAGCCAACTTTGACCATAGGCTCTTTTTCTTTAGGTTCCACAAATTCACTTTTACCTTTTACATCAGTCTCTTGTTTTCTCGCACTATCAACTTGCTCCCTCTGTCTGCCTATTTCATTCTGATTATTGCCTGGATTCATTACCTCAACATTTACATCAGGCTTAACAACTGCTGCCGCCACTTTCTCAACCTCAGTATTCTCTTCCATCCCCGGTATCTCAACATCCCTGTCTGCAACGATTTCTTCTTTCCCAGACACCGCATAATAAGCCGTATACAAATCTTCTTTTATAATGTCATCAGCAAGCTGTATCTGCCTCTTAATTTCCCTTTTCTCCTGCTTAAGCTCATCCAGTTCTTCCTGCACCTCCATATGCCATATCTGATATTCCCGGTACTGCTCTTCATTCTTTATACTGCGTTTCCGGCTAGAGCTTTCTCTGTATATCTCCTTCTGTCTGTCCTCAATCTGCTGGATTTTTTCTTCCTGCTCACCTATGAAATACACAAGATCCACAACACTTTTGATGTCATTATTTACAATCAGCAGATATTCGTCCTGTAACTGATGAAACCGCTTCAAATCCTCTGTATACTTTGCTCCACCGACTGCAAAACGCTTCTGCTCCACAATTCTCAACCTATATAGCTTTGCATAAAATCGTTTCTGGTATGGTGATAGCTTCGTCCTGTGCAATCCCCTGATATCCGATGAATAAAAGTAAGGCTTTGCCATCCAAGGCATATCCACATAATGCCGTAACATATCTTCTGAAAACATCTCGTCCAGCTTTGCCAGTTTATGATAATACCGAAATCCCGGTGCCTGCACTTCCATCCACGCATCTTTCTTAAATACATATCCAAGTCTTTTCATCAGATATTTAAAATGCTCCACATTCCCGGCTGCATATACACACATCTTGGCATCCCTTAGAATTATCTCTTTCATTGACATTTCCTTTTCCCACTTGTCCCTGCTGATATTTTTTGGATTCCTGCTGTACTCTGCCGGCATAATGGAAAGTCCAAGTTCATCACAATATTTATTTGTAATAGGCTGGAGATGGTTCTTCCAGTTGCTTTTAGGTGAATTGTATTTCTTGCCTGTTGTCATGCTGACACTGTTCCAGATCAGATGCCCATGCATATGTTCCCTGTCAGTATGGACTGCATACACAGCTTCATAATCATCGCCAAACACAGCCTTCGCAAAGTGTTCCAGGACGTACATTGCCTGTTCCGCAGTTACTTTTTCTTCCGGCGAAAACGATATAATCACATGATAGCCTTGTCTTTTACCTGTCTTATGAAATATATTCTTTGTCTCTTCCATCTGCTCAAATGCTGTATCCGGCAGGCAGTTAATACCGCCCACCAGTACACATTCTTCTGTCTTATCCGGATTCTGGATATATTCCAAAGCATTCTTTAGGTGTGATGCTGGATTTCTACCTTCTGACTCTTTTATATTCAGAATCTTTGTAATCGCCATATTTCCAGCACCTCCCCAAATGTTTTCTTTACATCATCCAGACTGCTCTGCAGTTTATCAATATCGCTGTAATATAACTTTCCCTGTGAATTGCCAAGCTTTACTGCCTGATTAATATTATTTGCAATACCGGCAATAACACGGATTACTCTTGCCCTGTCCTCTGGATAACTTGTATCAATGTTGCCACCTGTCCGGATCAATTCTCTTATATATGCACTTGCTGTCATTCCTGTTCGTTTAAGTGCTGCTTTCAGAATATCCATATCTTTCTCTGACAGCTTCACAGATATCTTATAATCTTTCCTGTCAGACTTGTATCTTCTCTTTCCATCTGCCATACGTTTTTCCCCCTTTCGTAATTTCCAAATTCTGTATCAAACCAATCTCTTTTTATCTGTACCATTGCTTTTTTCATCCTTTCTAAAAGTTCTGCTTATAGGTTTTGCAAGATGCGGAAAAGGTCGGACCTTTTCCCGAAAAAATATAAACGCATCAGCGTTTACATAATTTTTCGTCTTGGCAGGAGCATCTGCACCCTGTATATGATATGTGGTGGTTAATGTACCACCACAATTACTGATATGGTGGCTAAAGTTCCACCTGATTTAAAAGTGGTGGCACCTTTTGCCATCATTTTGCTTGTTTTGTGGCATTTTCCGCCACCACTTTTCCATTTTGATGGCACTTTCTGCCACCATGACTTTTTTCACTCTGATTTGAGTGGTGGCGCTTTTTGCCGTCACTTTGCTGTTTTGACGGCGCTTTTTGCCCCCACTTTTGCATTTTGACGGCACTTTTTGCCTCCACACTTTTTCGGCTCTGATTTGTGCGGGGGCGCTTTCTGCCCCCACTTTGTGGTTTTGGGGGCGCTTTCTGCCCCCATTTGCACGTTTTGGGGGCGCTTTTTGCCCCCACTCGCTGGATTCACCTATTCAGTTGTCTCTTCCATCATTACATCTGCATCCGACATCACATTTTCTGCTATCTCAGCACCATCTTCCGGCAATTCATTTGTTTCAGGCGGTATATCCACTTCATCATGTTCGCTTATCACAGAATCCCCAACTGCCGCTTCATAATCCATTTCTTCTGCAACCTTGCTTCGGTTACGCTGTGGCTCATAATCCGGATTGTAATAATCTTCGTAACCATAGATTTTCTGTTCAAAGTACTTCCTTGGACATTTGCCCCGCATGGTGAAATAACCTTTTGCCTCAAGCTCTGCATTATATTCCTTTATAATTGCATATGCCTTTGTCATCCCGATACCAAGCATCTGGCTTATCTCACCTGCATCTATGAATGCTTCCTTTATACCCTTCATGCAGCTCCTCCTTTCATAAATTGTTATTTTAAATACGTGTTTTCACAAAACAGCTATCCTGTTCTTTATTTAATCCGTATTTCTAATTCGTGTTTATTTTAATATCCTTTTCAAAATTTGTCAATAGAACTTTTTATAATTACGCACTTGTAATTCGTTTTTATTTATGATAAAGTAATCATACAATCATAAATAAGTCACTTACTGATACGTATTTCATTTAATATCAATCTGATACGCATCTTTACAACGGACTATTTCATTTAAAGGAAGGTGAACAGAATGGCTTACTCTGATTCCATTAAACTTACTATGTCCTCTTCAGAAGAAATCGGAAAGGCAATACAGAAGCAGCGCAGAGCACAAAAGATCACGCAAAAGGAGTTTGCACAGCGTCTGGGAAAATCAGAACGTACTATCCAGAAATATGAATCTGGTGAAATACTATTAAAGATAGATGTTTTAAAACAGATTGCTAATGAATTAAATGTTCCATGGCAGGAGCTTTTATTTGCAAAAGATACTAATACTCCAAAAGATAATACTACCGCTGAATATCCGGCATATGAATTCCACACTATGTCAGATGTAATCAATGCTCTCTTTGCCATAACTGAACTTACTGATTTTTCATTTGAGCTGACCAACACCAAACCTCCTGAAAGTCCTGAATGGACTGCCGGGATCAAGGTTAATGGCAAAGGCAATGGAAAATATGATGCAGACTTCTGTCTCTTTATGGAAAACTGGATAGAAAAGAAGAATATGCTTCAGACAGGAAAAATTTCAAAAGAAAAGTTTGATTCATGGAAATCAGATATGTTGGCATATTATAAGGATTCCAGACTGGATAATGAAGCCGATTCAAAAACTGAATAATTGCAGGCTTACACCTTTAGTAAAGAAAAAGCTCCGGCACACTCCTTCTCGCAAAAGGAATAACCGAAGCTATGTAAGTGATTGACCCGAAGGCTTTATAATCACCCTGAACAAGTAGATTATATCATAGCCTTTTGATGATTGCACAACAATTTTACAAAAAGGAGATGATATTCATGCCAGCTTACAAAGATGAAAAAACTGGTAAATGGTTCGCCAAGTTCTATTATACGAACTGGCAGGGAATCAAAAAACAGAAGTGGAAAAGAGGCTTTGCCACCAAAAAGGAAGCCTTAGGATTTGAAAGGGATTTTCTGGAAAAGCAGTCTGCCAATCCTGACATGACATTTCAAAATCTTTATGAAATTTATATGGAGGATATGGCTGCAAGACTTAAGCAGTCAACTCTTCTGACAAAAAAGGCGGTACTACAGACGCATATTCTTCCATTCTTCGGTAGCAAGCCGATAAATGAAATCAAAGCCTCTGATGTACGAAGATGGCAGGCGAAGCTTATGAGTTCGCCGAATAATTACTCCCAGACCTATCTGAAAAAGATTAACACGGAGCTTAACAGCATCATCAATTACGCCAAGCGTTTCTATGACCTTAACACCAATCCCTGTGGCAAGGCAGGCACCATTGGAAAAGCAAAGGCTGAGGAAATGGATTACTGGACTTACGATGAATATATTGCTTTCCGTGAGGGTGTAAAAGACAAGTCGCTATCGTATATATGCTTTGAAGTACTGTACTGGACTGGTATGCGAGAAGGCGAACTGCTTGCTCTATCACCTGCTGATATTGACCTTGATAACAAGACAATATCCATCAACAGAACATATCAGCGGATAGAAGGAAAAGATGTATTTACATCACCTAAGACAAGAAAAAGTAAGCGAAAGATTCCGATTCCGGATTTTCTATGCCAGGAGCTATCAGACTATATCCAGTCAAGGTATATGCTTGACGCAGATGAAAGGCTGTTCCCGGTAACAAAATCATATCTCTCACACGAGATGATAAGAGGTTGCAAAAACACAGGTGTAAAGAAGATACGAATCCACGATATCAGGCATTCGCACGCCAGCTTACTTATTAATCAGGGCTGTGATGCGCTGATGTTAGCAGACAGGCTCGGACACGAGAAAGTATCCACAACACTTAACACATACTCTCATCTGTTTCCACATAAACAGCAGGAGCCTGTGCATAGTCTGGAATCATTGCAGGCGACAGATTCGCCAACACTTGAACCACCATCTGATAACCCTCTGCTTGAAGCAGCAGGTATCACATGTGAAGTGCCTCAGACTCAAGACAACGGCTCAGATGTAACAATCCGACCTCAGTTTGGACCTGCGTTAGTACCATCAAATACCGCATCAGGGAAAATCATCCAGATGCCACAAAGAAAGATCATATAAAAGAAATCCAGCAGTCATCAGGGTTTCTTGCTATTAAAGTTAATGACAACCAACTGAAAACGATGGAAAAAGAGTAGTTGCTATTAGTAGCAAATTAGTAGCAGAGCAAAAGAAAAAGTCTCGGAACCCGCTTGTTTAGCGGATTCCAAGACTTGTGGCTCTTATTCAAACTCTTGGGCTGAAAGATTTATCTAGCTGATTCTCGGTACATATTTGTGTGTTTTATTCTTCATATTCATCCTATTTTGCATTTTTGTGTACCTCGTCTAAAATTTTTAGAGCCAAAATGGAGCCAGACAAAACTATTTTTTATTCTTTAATTTCTTCAATATTGGTAGCCCATCCGGCTATGCAGGCATAAACTTCACATCACACTTTAACATTCTCAACACTTTCTACTCAATTATCTTTGCCATATGTTCACTGGTCAACATCAAATGATTTCCGGCAATCGTATATTCACGTTCTATGAAAATAAAACAATCTCTTCCTTATAAAACTCCGATTATCATCTAATAAATCGTAAAATACTATTATTTCAATTCTTCGGCTTTTTCAAATAGTCCTCGATCATCAGCTGGATATACTATTCCCGAAATTGTAGTTTTTTCATTATCTTTTCCAAAACGCACTTCTTTTTTATGAGCCATAAAAAATACATGTTCATCCTCTAATTGTATTTTGTACAACCATCCCTCTCCCAGAAAAGAATAAATATTATTTCTATAAGTAAAAGTTACTTCGTGCAGTGGTGATCCATATAAGCCTGCATCCGTAAGCAGTTCATCTTCACGCACTTCATTTATCATCCCCCAAAAGCCATAAAAAATACCCTTTTTAACTGCCTCCATTATAAGATACATTTTTTCATACAATATTTTTTCTTCTTCTGATACATCTTTTGCTTCTGACATTGCTATAATAGCTTTTTCAGAAAATGGCAACAACTTTTTTTCTTCTCTTTCAATCAAATATTTCTGTGTTGCAACGTTATTAAGTAAGTCAGAGTTCTTTTGATAAAATACAGCAAATGTTCTCATTAATAATGTTCTTTCTACTGCTATTTGAACATCCGAAATAGCATTCCTAATTTTATATTTCCAAGAATCTGGTATTACCTCTTCATACTCACCACCAGAAATACTAACTGCCACAAGTTGCTCAAATATATTACCAAAAGAATTGGCTGTTAATGCTAATTCTTTTATCTTTGTATCAGAAGATATCAATTTGGCCGTTGGTATAAACATATTTCTATGTTCTATTGAATCATCTGTAAGCACATTTAAAAATGTTTTATAGGCCATATCCCACGAATAGAAATAATATTGTGACGTTTTTTTCTCTGCAAATTGTTCATACTGGTGAAAAGCATCATCACCTTTATATTTTTCTTCAATACTCGCTTCTAATTGAAATAAATTTTTCCCTTCCTCGGTTTTACGAAGGAGTTTTCCTAATCTTATCGAATAATCTAGTACATTCATTATTAACTTACTCCTCTCTCAATTCATTCATAAGTTTATACATCAAAATTCGTGAAGTAACTCCACAGAGTTTCTTTATCTGTAATGTTGAAATACTAGCCATATTTAATCCATGAATTAATTCATTTCTTATTTTTCTAGCCTTCGTAAGAAGTTCTTTTTCATCTACAGATATTGGTATATTTAGTCTATTAACAAGAATATCTAATTTTGTTCCAAAACTTACCTCAGTCAGTTTACTTTGTATCATTTTTTTTATACTCTCATTGAGTGCCACAATATTGCTTTCCGAAAAACCTTCTATATCCTTTAATTCTATCTTTTCAATTATGCTATTGATGAGTGTTTTTCTTTCTCTTTTTGTAAAATTACTTCTCCCAGATTGACTTGCATATTCATCAAGAATATTCTTCCCCTTTTCACCATTCACAATAAACTCTAACGCCATCGAACAATATATCACTCTATCATATTTGTCTTCTGTATTCCAGGCTTGTACAATCCATTTCAATGCATACTGCAAGCGAAGAACCTTCTTGTTCTCAGTTTGTAATTTATGAAAGAACCTTTCAATCCAGTCATACTCAAACAAATATTCCGCATTTTCATCTAACTTTATTGCTACCGGTATCTTCATATTTTCATCTGTCAAAGTTATTGATTCTCCTAGAATACAATTTTCAATATAGAATACTGACCCTAGACTAATTTGTGGATAATGACTCCGTACATCCCAAACATTATTATTTAATTCTACAGTTCCAAACCAATCCGCATACATATCATTTTTTATCATAAATGACAAAAACTCTGCCGCCGCAATTAATAATTTTTTTCCTGAAGAAAAAGCATTATATAGTGAATCCGATTTTATATTGACCCAGGCAAATGTAGTACTTTCTTCCGTCAAATCAGAAATTGAATCTATAAATTTCTCTGATACATCAATCTGATTTCCAACTCTAACACTTCCAATAACGCAATCCTCAATATCTATATCTATATTTTTTAGTACTCCCACAATAATATAATTATGTATATGTTTGTCATCCGAGTTTGGATAAACCACCCCGTTCACATCACTGTCTGCATGATTTACAACGAAATCCATCACAGAAAATGGATTACTTATATTTTCAAAAGATGCTCCTTTAGATTGAGTTGATTGCATAATCTCTATTGGATATGGATGAATATATAACAAATATTCCGCATCAACTTTCTCGATTCTAACAATATTCCCCCGATACTTTAAGTTATATTTCGATAAAGAAATCATTAAATCTAAATCGTCGTATAATGCTTGCATTGACAAGCTATCTGCCATCTCTTTTTCAGAAACAGAGACTAGTAAGGAATCCCCTTGTTTATTACATAAAAAACTAAACCATGAAATAATGTAATCTTTACCATTTAACGATATTTTTGACGGAATCTGTTTTAAATTACTTTGTGTAACTATTTTTTGAATAATAGCTTCATATTTGCCTGTATAACAATCTGCTTTATAATCAAGAATTTTTATAGTATCATTATTAAACAATCTTTTCTTATGAAGTCTTAAATTTTCATGATATAATTCACTTTGTTCAGACGTCAACGGCAAAATTGTATTCGTTTCAATATCTACGCCACAAATAATGTTTTCGCCATTTTCCGCTGAAAACCTTAATACTGTATACAGTCTCTCAGATGTTCCCAAAATCATGATTTCATCTAATACATATTGCTTTTCATAGAAAACTGCACCACTTCCCAATTTAAAAATATCCTGTATTGTTTTGTCCAAAATCTTAAGACCTCCCTTCATGTCTTTCAACACAAAAAATGTAATTTTCGTGTATTGTACTTTTCCTGCCCTTATTATATCATTTTAAAGCAAAAAGCAGTCTAAATCAAACCCCCCTAAAAATAATTTTGTATCCAAATCTCATTTTTCAACATCACTTCTTTCACATAATTTCTTTCTTCTTTACCTCGCACCCTATCTTTTTCAATTCTATATATATCTAGCTCTCCTACCTAAAAACTCCCTTGCCATCATCTCCGCTGTAGCCCGATTATACCCCTTCTTCAATACCCTTGCACAATCGTCCCAAACATTCTCTTAACCATATCATCCTCAATATCACAATATGCCTGCATTTCCCCAGACAAAGCCATTGCCACATACTCTATCGGCTTGTTATCCAACAACCTATGCAGCTTCGCTAGAGACTGCTCTGTTGTCCTCAGAGCAGCCTCCACTTCTTCGCACTTTATCCGTAACATATTTCCATCTGTGAACCACACCTCAACATAGCCGTTATCCATGTTATAAGCATATTCCACGATATTATCCGTTCGATTATCTTTCATCTCATCAAATCCATCCTTCCCATTATCTTGTCCCATAAGACCTTTCATACCGCCTTATCTGCTGTTCTGTACGCTCCTGTTCCTTTACCTTACGAATAATCGTATCAATCTGCTCTGCACCGGCATATCTCTTCACACGCTCCAGATCATCAGCCTTTTCCTGCAACAGCTCTGTCCTATCACTCATATCCTTAATCTTGCCCTTGTAAAACTCCACATCATCTGACAGTCTTTTCTTTTCCTTCCGAAGCTGTAATACTTCCTCTTTCAGCCTTACACACTGGATTGTCAGATTCTTTATCAGTGTTTTAAGCTTATTCACAAATGGTATAACCACCTTATCCCGAAATGACTTAGCACTTGCAAATGCTCCCGATTCCGGCAATTGCCACTCCGGTGCTTCATCATACTTTCTTACATCACGCTGTAATAACTGCTCCGACTGCACTATCTGCTCTATATGGCTCTTAAGCTCATTCTGTTGCTTTTCAAGTTGAACATTATTCTGTTGCAAATCATTGTATTTCTGTCTTAATACCTGATTATCAGATTTCAATGAATCATTCCTTTGCTCCAGAGTGTGATTGTCAGCAGATAACTGATCATTCACATTCTCCAATTTACTATTCGTATATTGTAAATCTTCATGCCTTTGTTCCAGTTCTTCATTATCGATCTGCAACTGTAACTGCTTTTGCTTCAAATCATGATTATCCATACGAAGTCTATCTTTGCGACTCTCAAGCCTTGCATTTTCCATCCTCAAATCTTGATTACTTGCAAGCAATACTTCCTTTTCCTGTTGTGCCACAGCCCCTTCTTCTTTTGCCCTTTGCGCAGCCTCTTCTGCCAGTTCTTTTTCAGTTGTAGCATTCTTTAATTCCTGTTTCTTTACAGAAACCTCTTCTCCAAGCTGTGCAACCACCGAAGATATTTCCCGCTTCTTGCTATCCAATTCAGCTACTTCCCTTGCCCGCTCTTTCTTTTCAAATTCAAGCACCGACAAATGTTTCTCATGTGTACCCTTTTGCAGCCATTCCACACCATATCGCTCCATGACTGTCGCAAGTTCCTGCTTTTCTGATGCAATCCACTGATTTAATTCGGTAGCACCTCTAGTGCCACCGGTGAAGCCTTCTGCCGCTAGTGCAGATCTTAATGATACCCTTGTATCAAGTCCTCGCTTACTTCCTGTAATATATGGCACAAAATCAATGTGCAGATGCGGTGTTTCTTCATCCATATGCAAATGTGCCGAGAATACATACAAGTTCGGATTTCTAGCTTGGAACTCATCCATAAATTCCGTTAAAATCCTTTTTGCCAACAATCCATCTTCATTTTTGGCATTCATATCATCTTTATTTCCAATCTGAAATATCACTTCATGAAATAACTTTTCCTGCTTACCCCTCCTGATTTTTTCATAGTAATTATCAATCATGCGATCTTTCCGTTTCTGTTTTGCATTATATCGTTCCCGTGCTTCATCAAACAATTTATGATAAACCTGCTTAATATCTTCCTGGCAGAATTCCACATTATCAGCACTTCTGTTTTTATCTACATTCTTAGCTATAAATGCTCTGGTATTATGGTTCACAGAACCTTTTCCGATCATTGCACTTATTGTTCTCTCCATAGGCAATCTTCCCCTTTCTTTTATCTGTCATATTAGCGCCGAATACGGCGCAGGCTTTGTTACTTTCGTCGAAAGTAACGCAAATGCACTTTTGACAGCTACGCCATCAAAAATGCAACCTGACAAGTCAGGTTTTGCGCCCTGCCGGGAGCTTTTCTGCCTACGGCAGTCAATGTACACAAGCCTCCACTGTGTCAAGCACACCACATTTTCCTTATCAATTCTAACGGAAGCGTGGCACGCAGCCGTTATATATGTTTAAGAAAAAACTACCACCGGAAGCTCTCCGGCACACCTCGTCTATCCAAATATTCCTTTCGAGCCTTTTCCTTTTCTTCTTCCGTTGGTGCAGTCTTATATTTTGTATATAATTCTCTCATTACCATTGCATCCAGTTTCTTCTCTAGTCCCTGTTTTATCTGAGGCAACATTTCCTCCTGTTCCAACATAAAATATCTCATTATCGCAACGAAAAGTTCTTCTGAAATCTGTACATTTTTCATATCAATCCACCATTCCTTTCCTAACTCGTTCAAGACCGCAACACTGCAAAGTCTATATGCTTTGCAACCTTGCAAATTTTATCTCCGCAATTTCTATATAGCCTGCAATGTTGCGTTCTTGTCCTATCTCTGTTTTACTGCATCCAATTCCCAATACCACGAGTTATTGATTTTCTTTGCCTGGATGCCCAATTCTTTCTTTGCATTTTCCAATGTTCTCTTTGAAATGCCCTGTTTATCAGCCATTTCAAATATTTCATTACTCTGCACCATATTAGTTGTTTCTGCCAATTCACGAAGCATTTGCTTTGCTTGTTCCAGCTTATTTGCCTTTGGTGCAATACCGCCAAGTACTTCATCTGCTGTAATCTCATAATCTCCCAACCAACGAAAGCCCGTTTCTGATAACATAAATGCCTTCGGATGTCCAAATGCCGCAAGATTATTCTTTATCTGAACAACTGCTCTTATATTAGGTTCTCCCTCTATTCTGCCGACCAGAAGCACACTCCTCGCCACAGCAAAGAAGTCAATGGAACCCATGCCCCTGTATGCAGCTTTATTACCAGATGCCTTGTTCATATGACCAATAAGAAGAATTGCACACTGGTATTTCTCTGCTAATGCTCCCAGCTTCTTCGTCATATCTCTCGCCTCATTTGCCCGGTTCATATCCATGCCACCACCGAGATACGCCTGTATCGGGTCTAATATCAATACTTTTGCCCCTGTCTTTGCAAGTGCCTCTTCCAGTCTTTCATCTGCCATAGATAAAGATTTATCACTTTCATCAATAACCAGTATCTTTTCACAGTCCGCCCCGGCAAGTTCAAGCCTCGGCTTTACTGTATCTGCCAGTCCATCCTCTGCTGTCTGATAAATGACATTTACCGGCTCCTGCACATCCATATCACTGTCGAGACATTCTCCCTTTGACAGCTTTGCTGCTATGTTTAACACCAATGTGGTCTTTCCATCACCCGGATCTCCCTGAATAATTGTCAGCTTCCCATATGGTATAAACGGATACCACAGCCATTTCACTTCTTGTGACTCAACCTCCGACATTCGTATTATCTTTAATTCTGTCTTCTGTCCTTCCATAAAAGTCCTCCATTTTCAAATCTTTTATTTGCTCCTAAGAAGAACCTCTGCTATACTCTAGTTGTATTTACAGGTGTAACAGAGGTTTTCTTTTGTTACCGCAAGTCCTAACAGTTGCTGCTGTCAGGACTTTTTTCTTTATCAATCTGTACTCCCTGCCAGAGATACTTTGCACCATCCAGCATTGCAATAATCGCCTGTAACATATCCATACAGTCATTTCGCATATCTTCCAACCCCTCAGCAGTAAGTGTTACCTCCTGCTGTCCCAGTTGTTTTACCAGTTCGGAAAGATTTGTCTGCATATTCTGCAATTCCTCTACAAGCTGGTAAATGACCTCTTTCTTTCCTACAACACATATTCTGTTATAAATGCAGGAACGGACAAAATAATCTTTTTTCTGCATACCGCTTGCAAGTATCTTGGCTTCAATCATTTCCCGCTCTCTGTCCGATACACGAAAGCTGATTGTCGGATGTTTGTGTACTCCGCTCATAAATTGTCCTCCTCATTCTCCAGTTCTAGCCTATTTGCCAGTTCTGCCTGTTTATTCGGATATAAATGTGAATAAGTATTTAATGTTGTTTCTATCTTTTCATGCCCCAGCCGCTCCGCTATTGCCAAGGGCTGAAATCCAAGTTCCACCAGAAGTGATGCGTGGCTGTGACGCAAATCATGAATACGGATTCTCTTAACTCCTGTTTCCTTTATGCCTCGTACAATCTCATGCTCCATATAAGATTTTGTAAACCGGAACATTCTTTCATTTGGCATAATTCCATATAAATGACTGCAATATTCTTTTAGTTCTTCTGCCAGAAATGGTGGAATTGTAATCTTACGATTGCTCTTTGGTGTTTTAGGCGGTGTAATCACATCCTTTCCATCTAATCTCTGATATGATTTTGAAATGCTTATAATACGCTTTTCCAAATCAATATCTTCATAGGTAAGTGCCAGTAGTTCACCTATACGCATTCCTGTCCAGTAAAGAAGCATAAATGCCATCTTCGCCTCCGGTTTCGTCTCCATAGACGGAAGAAACTGCTTAAATTCCTGCTTTGTCCAGAACTCCATATCGTCAGCCTTGCTTTTTCCGATACTTCCTGCTTTTCTGCAAGGATTATCTTTCAGGTCATAATATCTGACTGCATAATTGAAAAGTGCTGCCAACTGGTTATTGATACTTTTAAGATAAGTTAGTGCATACCCCTGCTTAATCAGTTCATTCTGCCATGCCCGAATATCCGCTGTCTTAATCTCACACATCTTTTTCTTCTTAAAATACGGCGTAACTTTTAGGTCAAACACATATCGTTTATTCTTAATCGTACTTTCTCTAAGTCTGTTCTCCATATCAGCAAAATAGATTTCCACAAAGTTCTCAAAATTAATATCCAAGTCCTTTTGTTGCTGTTGCCGGAAGTTACGCTCCCACTCCTCTGCTTCGGCTTTTGTCTTAAAGCCTCTTTTGTTCTTCTTATGGCGTACACCTTGCCAGTCCTCATAATAGAACTGGCTGCGCCATGTTTTACCATCTCTTGTAACTGGCATATCATCATCTCCTCTCCATTAACCAACTGCCATACCATAAAACTTTTCTTTAAAATACTTTGTAGGTACCTTGCCTGAAATCACTCGATAGCCTTTTTCTTTCAATTCATTATTAAGACCACGAATGATTTTATAAGCAT
>OGEU01002055.1_pt1 | contig 15283 bp, 21 predicted proteins | sample 1570651 | NCBI WGS metagenome assembly OGEU01 (sample SAMEA2582129, study PRJEB24529) | metagenome | biome: Human gut stool | place: China | collected 2011 | reverse complement strand
ATAATTTTCATACCCTCAGGATAGATTAATTGAATCGCCAACTAAGACTCTCCATTTTTATTTATGTAATAAAGTTTGATCCAGCATGTTTTTAATTTCATCCGGAAGACTGTCTATCATTGCATTTTCATCCAAAAACAGTAAAGTTGTATATTTTTTCGCATCATTCGGTGCTGAGAAAATATGAGTTACTGTATATGCTGTTCTACTTTTAGAAAAACAATCTTCATCTCGCAGTGATTCTACTACGAAGCAATCGCCTTTTTGCTGTCCCTGATCATCATACTCTTTATTTAAGCATAGAGTAAAATTAAGATCTGTTGTGCCAAACTTATAAGTTCTCGTATCTGTAACAATCTCTTCCAACATAAAGCCTTCTGAGCCAGCCAGCATTGCAATCTGTCCGATATGCTTAATTTTACGCTTACACAATGAAAAAGGGTGCTGCGGTGTAAAAAATATCTGCGAAGCCTGAAGCAGCTTTTTTGCTGCATAACTATAAAACTTTTTTGCGGAAAGGTTTGTGGCCACACCTGTTAAGTGCCTGAAATTGGCAGCTTTATAAAGCACCTCAATATATCTGCCTTCAAATACATATAGAAACCTTTTACCTACCAGATGCTTCCTGTACAGATCGGCAGCTATTTTAATCTCCTGTACGATTTTCTCTCTATCCTGTTGTTTTCCCATCTATCTTTTCCCATTCATCACTATAATATAAAAAACAGCACCGGACAACTTTTTTTGTTATCCAGTGCTCATAGTCTTAAAAAGCGGTTTTATGCTGGCTGTCAGCCGCGACATCCTTCCGAATGTCTAAAATGTCGCCGGTATCATTAAGTCCCCGGCGCGGACTCACCGTATCTCCCTGGTGTGGGCGTAATACCCTTCCGAGTATCAAATAGTCCCAGTAATTACCCTGCCCGGGCACAGTACAGCTTTTACGTGCCGCTACACGAAACCTTTTGGTTTAACTATATTATATGCGATACCCTAAGAAATATCAATAGTTTCTGGCAAAATCGATTGGCTGTATTTTATTGTACCCCATTACTTACCACTGTCTATGATTTCCAGGTCCTCAGGACAGATCAATCAAAAATCATATCCTCTGTCCCATCAGGTCTTAAAAATACTGTTTTTGAAATTCCATTACATTCCAACGTTACTTTCTGCTCACAGGAAGAACAGAGGCGAACCCTGTGTATCCTGCCATCTCTCCATTCAAAATCAACTGTGATGGCACCCTGTGCCTTCATTCCCCGGACATTTCCGTCTTTCCATTCATCCGGAAGTGCCGGAAGCAACAGGATATGCCCTTTCCTGCTCTGGATAAGCATCTCTGCAACTGCAGCTGCAAAGCCAAAATTCCCATCGATCTGGAACGGTGGGTGTGCACACAGCATGTTGGGATAAATGCCGCCTCCCACACAGGAAATGTTTTCTTCCCTGGTATAACGGAGCTGGTTTTTCAAAAGCCCCAGTGCATGTTCCCCGTCCCGGAGTCTGGCCCAGAGGCAGGCCTTCCATGCCATGCACCATCCGGTTCCCTCGTCTCCTCGCCTTTCCAGAGCCACCCGGCAGGCTTCCAGAAGCTCCGGGGTGTTTTCTGTGATCAGGTTTCCTGGATAAAGGCCATATAGATGGGATACATGACGGTGATGGATCTCTGTTTCCGGATAATCCAGGAGCCATTCCCGGATCTGTCCAAAGCTTCCCGTCTTAAATGGTGGCAGTTTTGAAAGTACCCGTTTTACATCCACTGTCTCTCCCTCTATGCCCAGGATGTTACAGATTTTCAGGTAGTACCCGAACAGTTCTTTCAGAATGCTGATATCCATGGTGGATGCCATTCCCACACTGTGGGGTTTTCCATCTTCTCCACAGAAACGGTTCTCCGGGGAAGTGGAAGGTCCGGTAACATAGTATCCCCCATACGGGAACAGGAATCCAAGATAGAACTTTACGGCTCCCTCGATCATTGGTTTTCACGCACCAGCATCGTTGACTGTTTCTGCAGGAAATCATTCCGCTGATTGGCTATTTTCTCATGCACTCTGGCTACCCTGAGCCGCTGCTTCCCGCGGTTATGGGAATCTTTCTGCTTCCGGGAAAGTCTGCGCTGTTCTCTTATGAGTTTTCGCATGGAGCGTTCCAGATATCTGGGATTTGATACCGTATTTCCATTGCTGTCAGAATAGAATGCTTTGATTCCGACATCAATTCCAATCGTTCCTCCAGCATTTGGGCGTGGTTCCGGTTCGAAATCAATATTTAAGACTGCAAAATATTTTCCGGCCGGTGTGTACTCAATGGTTACGTGATTAATTTTTCCCACTTCCATCGACTGGCGTATTTTGACAAATCCAAGTTTCGGAAGTTTGATATATCTTCCCACAATACGGATATTATCTTTTTGATTGACCGTTCTGTATGACTGGAACCGGTTATGTTTGCTCTTGAAGGTTGGATAGGAAGCACGTTTTTGAAAGAAATTCACAAAGCTCCGGTCGAGATCCCGCAGAGACTGCTGTAAGGCAATGGAATCTACTGCTTTCAAAAAAGCAAACTCCTCCTGTCTTTTCAGTTCGGTCAGCATGGCGGAAGTCTGGGTATATCCAATCTTCTTCCCTTCTTCATAGCTTTCCTTGCGCATGGCAAGTCCCCGGTTGTAGATCAGCCGGCAGCATCCCAGCGTCTGGTGGATGAAGTTTTTCTGTTCTCTGTTCGGGTAGATTCTGAATTTGATCCCTTTTTGCATTAGCCCATCTTATCCTTTTGTCTCTGCGATGTTTTCTGGTTTTCGATATACTGTTTTACTGCTTCCAGCGGGGCACCGCCAACGGTAGATACAAAATAGCTGTTTGTCCAGAGCGTCGGCATTTTCGTTTTGAGATGGGGAAATTCCTGTCTTAAAATTCTGGACGTATAGCCTTTGAACGATTTTACAGCTTTGTGGATTCCAAACTGAGGATCTACTTCCAGCAGCATATGAACATGATCCGGCATGATCTCCATTTCCAGAATGTCTACAGAAAGATTTGCAGCATACTCTGTGAGCAGCTCCTTCAGCCGGACATCTACACCGTTCGTTAATACTTTTCGTCTATATTTGGGGCACCATACTACATGGTATTTACAGGAATAGACGACATTATTGTTTGATTTATATGTTGTGTTCATGTTTGTATTATACAATGTTTTATCAATTAACACAATTGTTATTTTGTCCATCTTCAATTACTTGCGTAAATTCGATGGACGCGTCTTATATCCCCATAGCTGAAGCAAGGGGTTTTACGACGCATTGGATAAAATCATATTCATTTGCACAATCAGGTACAAGATAAATCCATGTAAAATAAGCAGATTCATTATTCATGTTTCGAACCATAATGTCCATTGCAATAATTGCATTTAACCTATCCATTTCTTTCCGCGAAAAATTTTTCACAATTACCTTTGCATCTTCTTCCCAATTTACTAAAATCATTTCTTTTCCCCTCTCTTTTTCTCTTCCAGTAAAATTTCCTCTTCAATTGCACTCCAATCCACAGTTCCTGATCCGATTTTTATTCCCGTAGAAATACCAGAGTCGTTCTTTTTCATTCTATACAGCAAATAGAACAGTCCTTCATTGCTCTCCCCATCAGAACTAACCATTAGTTCCTCCAGATTGTCTCCATATACAATGTCGTTTAGAATTCCTTCCGCTGGACTATTTGCAAAAAAATCCAGTCCATATCCTGCTGTTCCATATCTTTCATCTTCCGCCGTAACAATCATCACATATTTTTTGTCTATTTTCATTGGATCATCGCTCCTCTCTTAGTGTAACATCCTCCCCCGTCTATAGAGGCGGGGGATTCCTTTCCGTGTCAACGCTTGACACCTAACCTTCCAGTTCATCTAAATGGAAATTGTATTCAGGACGAACATCACCAATATAATCATTTTCATACTGCATATGGTCACATATGTCAGGAACATCAACAAGAATATAATCTTCGTGTGTTTCTTTCACCGTTCCTTTATGCCATTTTTGCCATATATCATCCGCAACAAATACTCTCACTTTCTGACCGACATGGAAAATATGTGTTAAATCAGCCATTCTTATTAACCTCTTTTCTCGTTTTTCTTGTGTCATACATTGACACAAGACATATTCACATTTTTATAAAAATTTACTGGAGCCAGCGTTCCCTCAAAACCTTCTGGGGCTTGTTTCTGAGGGGGGATGCTCTTAATTTTTCGAATGTAGAAGTGTGCATTTTCTTTCTTCCTTCCTGCTATATTTTTTCTTCCGGGTTCTCGATCTTTCGGGGGTTTGCGGGCATGATAAATACACCATCCCTGTAAGGATGATAGGGCGGCGCAGCCGTTCATCTTGACCCTATCATCCTTACAGGGATGGTGTATAATGCACGCTTAAAACCCCTGATCGAGGAACCGGAAGAAAAAATATAGCAGGGAGGAGAAAGACATTTTCCACGGACATTCGAAAAAAGTCCCCCTAGGGGGATTTAGGGGGCTTTTATTCTAGTTTTCCTGTGTCAAGGATTGACACAGGAAAATTCCTTTTTGTTTTGTAAAGTAGACTAAACGGCTGCTCAGAAAAAGAGATTGGATAGATAGGATATACATCCCACCTTATTGTAGCGGCAAAACTGTGTATTAGAGCCATTCCTATAGAGACAAAAAAAGATTCCCTATTCCGGGAATCTAATGGGAATACTTTGATTTTTCCTTTTTCTGCATAAAAGCAGTCTAGGAAATGGGTAGACCAATCACAGCGATGCTGGGAATAGTATCTACCCATTTTTTGTCTGAAAATTAGTTCTCATTTTTACTCAAACGTAACTGCTTGTATTTCCCGCAAACTGGTATAATTTTTTTCACCGATAATCAAATGATCCAGTAGTGAAACGCCAATCAAACTTCCCGCTTTTCCAATACTTTCTGTAATTTGAATATCTTCTTGGGACGGATTTGTGTCTCCACTCGGGTGATTATGGCACAGAATAAATGACACAGCACCAGCCAACAGCATTCGAATTAATATTTCTCTTGCAGAAATCAAACTACAATTAACGGTTCCTTTTCCAACTTCAAAAATTCCAGTGATTTGATTTTTCGTGTTCAACGCAATAGCATATATATGTTCTTCTGGTAGATCACTTATCCGGAAACAACTTTCCATGATATTTGCTACATTTGCCGGAGAATTGCACTTACTCTCACATAAAAAAGATTTCTGTGTTTCTAAATATGGAATTCTATTCTCATTAAGCATCATCTGATATTCTTTTATTTTTTTCATTTTCTCCTTTCCGTGGTTCGTGTCAATGATTGACACGAACCACTTTTATATTTTTATTTACGCCGCCATACTGTTTCTTTCATGGCGGAATTTTTGCAATTACACTTCCATGATGTATGATTTATTACCGAGTTGTTCAACTGGTGAAACTAATATGTCATTCACTCCTTGAATCATTTCATCCATGTATCTTTCATCTATTTCTTCATCCCATGGAAGAAACAGCATTTCATGAATTGAAGATGGTATAACCACTATTTTGTTTATATCTATTTCATGACAATAATCAGAAAGTCTTTCTTTATTTATGATTGCCGATGCGCCATATTTCATTTCTTTATTTGTTACTACATATAACGGTATTTTTATAAAATTTTTCACATCTGCTACGTCTTTAAAAAAATCTGCCATTGAAAAAATAATGCTGTCTCTTTTCGTATTTTCTTCTGCGACTCTCCATGCGCTTTCCACTGGTACATTAAAATATTTAAGGAAATCATCATTTATATTAATTTTTCCATCCTCTGTCATAATATATAAATACTCTTCAATTCCATCAAAATCCGATTTCCGTTTCAACATATTACTGTTATATTCCGTTCTCTGAAAACCGATTGTGATTTTCTTCAAAACTTCTTTGTCGTTCTTTGGAAAATCATTTAACTTAGGACTATTTTTCCATACGACCTCGATGATTCTTTCCACCACTTGTTCAAAACTCAAGTTTTCCATTTCTTTCATTTCTTCTAAAGTATCCATATAAATTACACCAAAAACGCTCTGAACTTTTTCGTTCTCCATTTTTGTTTCCGGCAAATGAATTGAAATTCCATCACAAAGGACACCATTTTTCACTACATTTTTTTCTTCTGCAATATATCCTCTTTTACGTAACTCATTGATTACTATTTTTCTATCTAACATAATATTTTCTCCTTATCAATTTAAAATTTGCCGGAGCCGATGCTCCAAAAAACCTTCTGAGACTTGCTTCAGGAGGGGATGCTCTTAATTTTTCGAATGTAGAAATGTACATTTTTTCTCTCCTTTCTATGTATTTTTCTTCTGATTTCTTGATCTATCGGGGTTTGCGGGCATAAAAAATACAGCATGGGCAAAAAGCTGATAGGGCGGCGTAGCCGTTCATCTTGACCCTATTAGCTTTTTGCCCATGCTGTATAATGCACGTTAAAACCCTGATCGAGAAATCAGAAGAAAAATAAAGAGGAAGGAGAGAAACATTACATAGCGACATTCGAAAAAAGTCCCCCATCGGGGGATTTAGGGGGGCTTTCATTTTAATATAATTCATATTTCCATATGTCGGATCTTACCGACATATGGATTATCCTTCTATTTTGGGGCTTTTTCACAATAAACCATATAAGCTCTTGAATTAAGACTATCCAAAAGATCTTTTCCTGATGTTGATGTAAAATCTCCTGGATTAATTTTAATTTCACGCAAGTTTTTCAACGCAAACCATCCGGTGACTTCTTCTGAAGTCTCATCGTTCCAGATTGACGGAACAGTATAACCTTCTGGTGGTGCAAACAGATCCATTTTGCTTAAATCTTCAACATCGCCAATGATAGCATAATTCCCACTACGCGTTGTCAATATCACCTGATTAATGTCATCACGATATTCCGCGCTTGGAAAGCGTCCCATCGTTAAAAGTACCTTTCCCTCATTGGCCGCCGCATGAAGAAAATGAACTTTAATTCCTTCTGCCGGACTTAACGCACCACCTTTTTGTATTCCAAATTTATATGCAACAATCATGTTTTATTTACCTCCTTATTTGGCACCAGTTTACTGCTTGCATTTTTAATTTGTTTGACTCCTTCACGAGCTAATCTTATAGCTTCTTCCTTTTCTTCTTGGCTCCACCCAGCGGCATCAAGAGCTTCTAAGATTCCGCATTCCAGACAATCTCGGACCTATCACGCCTAGATATTGCTGGCCGTTCAGCGTAATCTCTGCCACATCTTAAACATTTCATACCATGTCTCTCTCCTTTCATTTTCTTATCATATTTTACCACTTCCCAGCACAAGTTACAACTAAATCCGTTATAAAATATTTATAAATTTATTATAAGTATTTTTTATATTTTTTTAACTATTCCATGTATGAAAAAGGAATGAACCATTAAAGATCCATTCCCTTTTTTACAACGATAAAAATTTAAAATACGCTCGAAATATTCCTTATTTTTCTTTGCTTTTATCAAAGATTTGTTTCCGGAGATGGTATTATACTGTGACATCCTTATACCTCCTTCGTCAATTCATTCAGATGCAACTCCCATATACATTATAGAACGAGAAATGCTGTTTTTGTATATCTTTCTTGCATTTTTTGCCTTACCGACGGCATTTACTTTTCTATATTTTTATTATTCTTGAAAATTACATTCCGGATACACACAATCCATATTGAAGTCGTTTTCGAACCAGCAATGTTCCGAAATTTCAGGAATATCCACGACAATATGATCTGGATATGTCTCCTTAACTATTCCTTTGTAAAACTTTTTATCCATCCTACATCGAACAATTTGCCCGATAGTAAATAAACGTGTTAAATTTGACATTTTCCCCTCCAATCGGGATAGATCCAGCTTACAGCAGGCGCCCTATTTCTCCTATGTTCATATTCAGTATTACTTCATCGTTTGATGTCTTTCTTTCGACACGTACAATTTATATTTCCATATGCCGGTAAGATCCGGCATATGGATTACGGTGTTTCCACCATGCTTATAGATATGGAAGAAACATTACTCTTAAATATCTAAAATATATGCACGATCTGAAAGCTGTTCTCTGACCAAAACTTCATTTGCATTTACATCTTGTACCATTTTCGTTAATTCTTCCATTCTTTCCAATTCTAAAATATCAGCCGAAAGAATGAGCATTTCATGAATTGATGATGGAATTACAACTACTTTATTAATGTTGTATTTTCTCCCAAATTCTGATAACATTTTTTTATTTAAAATCGCCGATGCTCCTTTATATTCGCTTTTATTTGTTACCACATAGAATGGAGTTTTATTCGGAAAAAGCATAGTTGCCATATCTTTTCCATATTTTTTTGCTATATATTCAGCCAGTCCCATCACAAAGCTTTCCTTATTTGTATTTTTTTTTGCCAGACTCCATGCTTCCTGTACAGATACTTCTGCCTTTTCCCAATAGCTTTGATTCACTTTCGCTGTAATAAATGCACCACCTTCTGTGTTTATTCTGATATACAAATATTTTTCTATTCCATCAAACTCTGTGTTCTGCCGTTCAATCTCTTCCTGTCCGCTTCGCTGTAATCCAATAAAAATGTGTTCTTCTACATATTCTCTTTGAAAGATTTTTCCTGACAGCATTAATTTCTCTACGTATTCCTCAACACTTTCCAAATTTTTAATACTTGCATTTTCAAATTTCATTGTTTTTTCTCCTTAAATAAAATATTTTTTACAATCCCCAGATGACTTCTGGTACTGCTTCTGTAGGGGGTGCGTTTTTATTTTTCGGAGCATAGACGCTTATTCATCTCTCCTTTCTGCTATGCTCTGGCTTCTGTACACTGTTCATCGGGGTTTGCGTGCATCTTAAATAGCAAGGCAGCACTCAGATGCAAGGGCGGCGCGTAGCCCGTTCATCTTGACCCTTGCATCTGAGTGCTGATTTGCTATGATGCACAACTGCAAACAACGATCAGTGTGCAAAAGCCAGAGCATAGCAGAAAGGAGAGAATCACCGTGTTCATGCTACGAAAAAAATCCCCCTTGGGGGATTTAGGGGGGATTCTATTCTTTCCTTATTCTGCCAGTGGTTTGCCAGGACTTTTCATTTGGAAAGTTCTGGCTCTGGCAAGCATTCTCAAAGCTCCGAATTACAGTGTCATAATTTCAAATTTTATAAAAATTTTTTTCTTGAAAATCATAACTATCTATGGTATCCTATTCATATCCTTGAATAAAATTATTTGCAAAGCCCGTGTCAATCATTGACACGGGCTTTGTTCTAATCTTCTTTATATTTATGGATTTGATGTGGGATCGGGCTATGCGTTCCAGGACCAGGGCTGGAAACAGCGCAATTTCCTGCTGTGCGATCTGCAGGAAGTGGTGCGGCAGTCGGATCAGTCCATGATAGACGCGTTGCAGCGAATTCGGTTCGGAGACTATACAGCAATCGAATATTTCAGCAAAAATGCCAGAAAGAAGCCATTCTCGAGTGAAGAAGGAGTTGTCTATCTCTGCGTAAAGAACCGTACTGCAGAACGGGTCAACGATGTCCGGGTGTCGAAATTAAGCGGACAATGTGATCTGCGGCGTGACGAACTTCGAAGTTAAGCGAGTGCTGCGGAAAGCAGCAGACGGAAAAGACACTTTTTTCCAGACACACGAGGGCTACTGGGTAACAGGAGATCCGGAACTCGTGGAGTTCGTGCCGGAATAGAAAAAACTTGAAAAAATAAAGCAATAGTGTTAAGATATATCTGCAAGATAGTTAATATCTTGCGTCAGACACCGAATCTGTGAGTTGAAAAACATTATTGAATAGGTGCACGGAAGGCAGCATAAAAAAAGGACGCAAACATGCGTCCTTTTTTTATGCTGGGGAAATAACAAAAAATATTGACTTATATACTCCATTGGAGTATAATACAATTAACAAAAGATAACAAAAAAGAGAATAGGAGAGAAAATGTACTGGAAAGAAATTTTACAAGTTTACGAAGACATGGGAGTAGAAGATATTATCCCAATCGCGCACACGCGAGTTAAGCCGAATATAAAAGTATTGCTGGATGAAAGCGGAAATTTCGTCGGTGCAATGTTGAATGAGCAAGATCGTTTTACGATTCCGTGCACGATTGAATCGGAGTCGAGAACGAGCGGTTGCTCGCCACATCCAATACATGACAACATGCAATATTTATGTAGCGAGTACGACGACCCAAAGTGCAAAGAAAAGCACGAAAGTTACATGAAGCAGCTGGGAGAGTACATCGAAGAGGTTGACGACGAGCTGGCAAAATCGGTATACCGTTTCCTTGAAAAAGGACTTCTTCGAGATTGTATTAAAGATCTTTTAAAAAAAGTGAATCTGCCAGAAGAAAAGGTTATGGTTTGCTTTACAATGGTAAGTAGGGAAGCTTTGACAAGAGTTTCTGAGTCGGAAGAAAAATATAAAGCGTATTGTTTGCACGCATTGCAGGCGGGAGACGGGCAAGATTTCCAGTGGCGCGACTATTATCTGAAAACGCTGGCACCAAACGGCGTGTGCAGCATAACAGGAAAACCGGATTTCATCCCGCCAACTTATCCGAAAGGAATAAGAAATTCGCGAGACTCAGCAAAATTATTTGTCGGCGGAGCACCACAAAAGCAAAAAGAAAACTTAAATTCGATGCCGGGGATCAACCCGGGTTATGTGATTTCACAGAAAATAATTCATACATTACAGTGTATGGATTATGAGGGGGCACAATGGGCATATCAAGTGATTCGGGAAAACAAAGGAGTCACAAACGAAGTTGTAAGCAAAATTGAAAACGAGCGTGAAATGATAGAGAAAGAAAAGAAGAGATTCGAGAAAAAAATAGTAAAAAGCTTTAACAAGATAACCCAAAATAAAGAATGGATGGCAAAGAAAAACGAGGAAAACTGTGATGACAATTAAAGAAATAAGAGAGCATTCCGGACTTTCACAAGGGGAGTTTTGCAAGCGGTACGGGATCCCGAAAGGGACCCTGTGCCATTGGGAAAGCGGAGAAAGAAAGCCACCATTATACGTGTTGAGCCTGCTGGAAAAAGTCGTGAAACAAGATAAAAAGAAAAATAAGAAAGAATTATAAGGACGCATTTTTGCGTCCTTTTTTGCTTAAAAAACTCGAAAAAAACATTGATTTTTTATACTCCATTGGAGTATAATACAATTAACAAAGGAACAGGTTAAAACGATTAATGAAAGATAAGAAAGGGAAACAAAATGGATGCAAAAGAAGTTTTAAAGAAAATGAACGAAAATTACTTTTCAGTAGCTGCAATTCGCCGGTGCAGAAAAGACGAAAACTACGAAGTGGGTGATATTTGCAGAAACAGCTTCGACTGGAACTATGAAAAGGATGAAAGCACTTTTGAAGACGACGAGCCAGTAGAGCTTTCGGGAACGTGCGGAATGAGAATCGAGAATCTGGAAAATCTTGACAACGAAGAAGCAGCAGAGGCAGAGAAGATATTGGAAAAAGCGTTGAAAGACTCAGAAAGTTATGATTATGGATATCAAACAGTGATTATAGCCGGAGACCGGTATGAATACGGAAGCGATGAAGACGAGATCATCGTTGAAAACGCAGAAGTGATCGGAATTGTATAATTACCATAAAGCCAGCTGGTATGGAAATGAACTTCACAGAGTACCAACGATGTATCCGAGCAGTCAAACCTGCAGCTCTTGCGGCTACAGAAATCCACGGATAAAAAATCTGAGCATTCGTATCTGGGAGTGCCCGAAATGCCATGCAGTTCATGACCGGGATACGAATGCAGGCATTAATATTCTGAAAAAAGCACTGCAGATGCAGTCTGCATAAAGATGAAAAGCTGTACCGTAGGGCATACGGGAACAGGATAAACATAGCTTGTGGACACTGTGTAAGACATTGCAGTACCGTAAGGTATTCGTCAATGCAGTAGTGGAAGAAACAAGAATCCCCCTGCTTTAGCTGTGGGGAGTGTCAAATTAATGTGCAGACGCAGAAATATCATATTGTAAAGACAACATCGCAGAGTGCAGCCCAAATGGGGGAATATGAGATCATAGACGATTTTGGCGGGCATGCGAAGTGCATGGCAGAGAAAATGTGCATGGAATCACAACTGGAAGAAACTGCTGCATTTATCGATCTCAATACGCTGGAAGAGCGGCTCGCCGGAAAAAGCAGTATCATACACGAATTTATCGATAAAAAAACAGGCTGGTGCCGGAGCAGATTCATTCCTGTTGATTACGATGAAAATGGAAGGCTTCTGCATGTGCTGTTTTGTATTGAGTGTATCGAAGAAGAGAAACAACGTGAGAACCGCTTGATTTATCTGGCACAGACGGATCTTATGACGGGATTGTATAACCGTGGAAGCGGGGAAAGACAGATTTCCCATCTGCTGCAGGAAAAAACAGGAGGTCTGCTTTGCCTGATTGATTGTGACAAATTCAAAACAATCAACGATACGTATGGACACTCGACAGGGGATAAGGTTATTATCGCCGTTGCAGAGACGATGCAGAAATCCTGCCGGGACAAGGACGTAGTTCTGCGCCTCGGGGGTGACGAGTTTGCAGTCTTTATGCCGGAAATGCGGGAGAAAGCGGCGGCAGAGAGATTTTTCGAAAGACTTTTTCATAACATCAGCCAGATTACGATTGCGGAAATGAAGGGGAAGCAGATAGAAATCAGCCTGGGTGCCTGTTTCTGCGAGGCATCGGAAGAAGTTTCTTTTGACCAGCTATACAGAAAGGCGGACCGGGCAATGTATCAGAGTAAAAAGAAACAGGGATACAGTGCCTCCATTTATGAAGAATGGATGAAAAGCAATTATAGCAAACCTCTTAAATAATGCAGTCTCTTTACAAATGAAGCTAGAAAACTGGTATTGGAGGCCTGGGATAAAACTCATAATGCCAGGGAAATTGCAAAATATTTTTCAGTAAATGAAAGCACTGTATACCGCCTTATAGAAGAGCGTGCACGCACTGGCAGTTATGAGACCAGAACGCAGCTGAGAGGCCGGAAAACAATTCTTACAGAAAAACAGCACCACGATATTCTGGAACTTGTACAAGAACAACCAGATATCACAATGAAGGAATTTGCGAGAAACATCAAAATGGAAGCAGAGTTTCCGAACTCGCAGAGGAATATGCTTTATCGGAAAAGAGCATTCAGCGGATCCTGCGCTGCACAGCAGCAGACGGAAAAAATACGGACTGAATACAAAAACGGAAAGACAGCCATGGAAGAACCCCCGGGCTGTCTTTTGTATTTCTGTTGCTTTTTTTTCCGTTTTTCCTTGCATTTCAGAAAGATGCTGTTATAATAAGGGAAAGTGAATAAATATACATTACATGAGGAGAGAAGGAGATTATTATGAAAATGAATTTTGCAAAAAAAGCAACAGCACTTGCAATGTCCGTTTTGTTTGCTGTTTCGATGGCAGGATGCGGAAGTTCTGCATCTACCGCAAAGAAAGTAGAAGTAACATCCGTAGAGGATCTGGCAGATCTGAAGATTGGTGTACAGACCGGAGCAACAGGTGATTCTCAGGCGAGCGATGCCGTTAATGCAGATTCTCAGATGCAGCGTTACAACAAAGGCGCCGATGCTATTCAGGCACTGAAAAACGGAAAGATTGACTGTGTTGTCATCGATTCCCTGCCGGCAGAAAAATTCGTTGCAGCAAACGATGATCTGAAAATTGTAGAAGGCATTTTTGATACCGAAGAGTACGCGATGTGCTTCAAAAAAGGAAATGAGTTAAGAGACGAGTTCAACACTGCATTGGCAGAGCTGAAAGAGGACGGAACTCTTGATGAGATCATGAGCAACTACATTGGTGATGAAGTCGGACAGCATCCGTATGAGTCCCCGGCAGACGTGGACCGTTCCAACGGAACGCTTACCATGGCAACCAACGCAGAGTTCGAGCCGTGGGAGTACAAAGAGGGAAATGATATCGTTGGTATCGATGCCGACATTTCCAAGGCAATCTGCGACAAGCTTGGTTATGAGCTGAAAATCGAGGATATGTCATTTGAAACCATCCTTGCATCTGTCAACAGTGGAAAAGCAGATTTCGGCGCAGCCGGAATGACCGTTACTCCGGAGCGTGAGGAGAGTGTTGATTTCACCGATACTTACGCAAATGCAACGCAGGTTGTTATTGTAAGAAAGTAATCTAATAAGAGGAAAAAGAGCGGCTGTCCGCCAGGCAAAATGGTGCAGCCGCTCTTTTTGCAGGAAATGAAACCACAAAGGAGAGATGTATTCTATGGAAAATTTACAGCATCAGTTTAACCGCTACTTTGTAGACAACGGTGCTACAGAGTGGTGGCTGACCGGTCTGAAGACGACGCTGCTTGTCACAGTAATTGCACTGTGCATCGGTGTTGTGCTCGGACTTCTCATCGCGCTGATCCGTTCGACACACGAGCAGACCGGTAAATTAAAACTTCTGAACATTGTGGCACGCGTCTATCTGACGATTATCCGCGGAACGCCGTCCATGATTCAGATTCTGTTTTTCTATTCCGTTATTTTTGCAACCGTAAACCTGAACAATATCGTGATCGGCGGAATTGCATTCGGTATTAACTCCGGTGCGTACGTTGCCGAGATCTTCCGTTCCGGAATCATGTCTGTGGATAAAGGACAGACGGAAGCGGGACGAAGCCTTGGTTTAAACTATTGGCAGACAATGCGCAGTGTCATTATTCCACAGGCATTTAAGAATATTTTGCCGGCACTTGGTAACGAGTTTATCGTACTGATCAAGGAGACTTCTATCAGTGGATATATTGGCATGATGGATCTGACGAAGGGTGGAGATATTGTCCGTAGTATTACGTATGAAGCATATATGCCACTATTTGCCGTAGCTATTGTCTATCTTGTGACAGTAATGATCCTGTCGGCCGGTGTCAATAAGTTGGAACGTAAATTACGAAACAGCGAACGTTAATGCAGCAACAGGGGAGAATAAATATGAGTAATAAAATAGAAAAAGATAATGTTTTGATCGATGTACATGATTTGCATAAAGCCTTTGGAGAACACCAGGTTTTAAAGGGGATTGATATTCAGATCTGCAAAGGTGAAGTGATTGCGATCATTGGCCCATCCGGTTGTGGTAAAACCACCTTATTGCGTAGCATTGCTGGTTTT
>OGEU01002052.1_pt1 | contig 15297 bp, 18 predicted proteins | sample 1570651 | NCBI WGS metagenome assembly OGEU01 (sample SAMEA2582129, study PRJEB24529) | metagenome | biome: Human gut stool | place: China | collected 2011 | reverse complement strand
GAGAACACTTTAAAGTTTAGAAGGGGAAAGAGATGCCTTTTGTTGGGATAATATCAAAAGAAAATGATAGTAATTTTATAAAAAATGCAATTAGCAAAAATTCAAAAGAAAGCAATTTTGAAATTATAAATATAAATAGAAAAAGCATCGAGAATGTAAAAAATGTTAAATTTGATATTTTAGTAATATGTGAAAATATAGAAAAAATGATTAAAAATTCATCATATTTGGAAGAAATTATAAAAAAAGCAGATTATATAATTGTCAATTCTGATATAAAAGAAAATCTATCAATTTTAAGAAATGCGGAAGCAAATATTATCACTTATGGTTTTAATGCAAAAGCAACAATAACAATATCTAGTATAAAAGAAGAAAAGATAATGATATGTGTGCAAAGAAAAATTAAGGCTGTAAATAGCATTATAGAGGAACAGGATTTTAATGTAGAAATAGAGAAAAACAATGTAAACAAATTATATAATGTGCTTGTAATTTTCACAATTTTGGCTATTTATGGTAAAATATTACAAAAAATTTAACAAAATTTAACTCTTTATGTAGACAAAACCAGAAAAGTGTTGTATAATAGGTATTATGAGATTTGAGACTAGAAAAATAAAGAGGCACTCTAGATAAATCCAAAAAAGAAATAGGGAGGAATAAAAATTGGATACAAATTATTTAGAAAACAACTACTTAACATTAGTAGGAAAGGTAACATCTGAAAAGAAATTCAGTCACGAAATTTATGGAGAAAGATTTTATTCATTTGATCTTTCAACACCACGTTTAAGCGGGAATGCAGATATAATTCCTGTAACAGTTTCAGAAAGACTAATTAATGATGACATGATGACAATAGGAACAAAATTATTAATAAAAGGACAATTTAGATCATACAACAGTTATGAAAATGAAAAAAACAGACTAATACTTACAGTATTTGCAAAAGACATTGAAAAATTAGAAGATGCCGTAGAAGAAGCAGAAGGAGAAGAATCAAACGAATTTGCAAAAAAAGATACAATAACAAACGAAGTTGTATTAGTTGGTTATATTTGCAAAAAGCCAATCTACAGACAAACACCATTTGGAAGAGAAATTGCAGATATATTATTAGCAGTAAATAGAGCTTATAACAAATCAGACTATATTCCATCAATAGCTTGGGGAAGAAATGCAAGATTCTGCCAAAACCTAGAAGTTGGAACAGAAGTAAAAATAGTAGGTAGAATTCAATCAAGAAACTATGAAAAGAAATATGAAGATGGAACAGTAGTTAAAAAAGTAGCTTATGAAGTTTCTGTTGGTAGCTTAGAAGTTGTTAAAGAAAATGACAATTCAGATGAGAACCAAGAAGCTGTAGATGAAGCAATGTAGTTGAAAATAAAAAGGGTAATATATAAAAGAGCTTGAAATATAGCTCTTTTTTTCTGATTGGGGACGGTTCTTTTTCCGAAAAAGAACCGTCCCCAATCAGAAAAAAGTCATAAATCAAAAACAACTTGCATATAATAATAGAAATAATAAAAAAGAGGTATATATGCAAGTAGTAACAATCTGTATAAAAAATCAACAAAATAAATTACTAATACAAAAAAGAAGTCCGTTAAAGGGGGGAAAATATGGAATGACAAGTGGACATACATTGGATGGAGAAGAAGCAAAACAAGGAGCAATACGTGAAATAAGGGAAGAAATTGGCCTTAATATAAATATTCAAGAGCTAAAATTGATATATAAAACAGAAATAAACAAAATAACGTATAATTTATATTATGTTCAAAAAGAGATAGATTTATCCAAATTATCTTTACAAAAAGAAGAAGTAGAAAAAGTATATTGGTGCACAATAGAAGAGATAAATAGGATCATTCAAGCAAACGAATTTTATGACAAACAAATAGAAGCATTTAAAATATTTGAAAGATACATAAAGGAGGAATTTTAATATGGCAACCATAGCACAATGGGATATAAACAATGAATGTAATTTGAATTGCAAACATTGTAGAGTATCTGAAAAAAATGATAATGAAAAAATGTCACTAAATGAGGCCAAAAATTTACTTGCTCAGTGTTGGTACAATGGCATAACAATGCTAAATTTGTCTGGAGGAGAGCCATTTTTACGAAAAGATATATTCGATATTTTAGATTATGCTGGAAAGTTTGAGGATATAGTAATAACTACAAATGGAACATTGTTAGATGAGGATAAATGCAAAAAGCTTTCTACATATAATAATATAAAATTATCAATAAGTTTAGATGGCTTAGAAGAAACGCATGATAAATTTAGACGTAGAAAAGGAGCATTTAAAAAAGTTATTGATACTTTACAATTATTAAATAAATATAATATAAAATATGCAATAAAATATACTTTATCAAAGGAGACAGCAAAAGATGCTGTAGAGCTGTTAAATTTTATTGGGAAAATGGGCGCAAAAGAGTTTAATGTAAGAAGAGTAATAGTCGCTGGAAATGCAAGCAAAGATATGGTTTTATCAAATGAAGAGTATAAAAATATAATAAGAGAATTAATTCAAAATTGTAGAAAATTAGATGTCAAATTTAGAACAGGAGATCCACTATTAATTCCAATTTTTTCAGAAGTATGGGGAATAGATATAAAAAATGATGATTTAAGCAAAATATATGCAGGATGTCAAGCAGGAGATGAAATTATTTACATAGATTATAAAGGAAATGTTGGGGCATGTTCATATATTCCAAAATTTGCAGATAATATAAAAGATAAACCTTTAGATGAAATATTAAAAACTAATAAATTATTTATAGATTTAAGAGAATATAAAAATAAACTCGAGGGTAAGTGCAATAAGTGTACATATAAAATGATATGTGGAGGATGCAGGGCCTCAGCATTAGCTTTGAAAAAATCTTTATTTGCTGAAGATCCGTTGTGTTTAGCAAATTAAAATGTTATTAATTTTGCAATTTTATTTGCAATTAACATATATTTTAAAAGGAGGCACGATTATGAACAAAGATGATAAAAACGTTCAAAACAATGCTGATACTAAAAAAATAATTACATGTAGAATGTGCGGATAGTTAGTTAGAGGCTTGAAATAGCCTCTTTATATGTTTTTGCTCACAAAAGAACCGGTCCCAAATGAACGATTGTCCTTAAAAGAACCGGTCCCAAAAGGATAAAAACAAGAAAGGATATAAATTATGAAAAAATTGGATGGATTACGTTTTTTACAAGAAAATTTTCCGAGATTAACAGTTGACTGTGTATTTGTGGACAAGGTAGAAAATCTTGATGAAAAGGCCTTAATAAAAAAAGAAGAAGCAGAACAAATTTGGAGAGTTAGAGGAGGCCACAAGATTGGGTCTGAACTTAATATGCCACAAGGTTCTTTTAAAGATATAATTTCACTAAAAAGATATATGAAAGAACAGCAAAGAAAAGATGCAAATATGGAATTTGTAATACATAGTGTGTCACCAAAATATTTTACTGCACCATTTGTTGGAACATTGGCAGTTTATAATAATCATCAAAATCCAGGAATGAGGATAGAGCTTCAAAAAGTTACAAGAGAATTGGTTGAAAATATCGATAAAAAAGGAGGCAAAAGACCAAGAGATTGGGAAGCTTGTCTTATTTTAGATTATGAATTTAGAAATAAATTCCCAAAAATACGTAGAAATAACGACGTAAATTTAGAGGAAGTTAAAAATGCGATTGCGGTTATTCACGAAGTTGGGGAAGAGATTTTTGATATTTATGATAAACAAGGAAATGATATTGATACATTCACTAGATTTAATATTTACGATTTAGGACAAGTTTTATTTGATGACCATAGAAGTGTAGAGTCTTTTGTACCAAAGTGTAAATGTCCTGTGGTACCAAGTGATTTCGGAAATGAGAGAAAAATCGAAAAGAAAATACTAGAAAGATAGAGAAAATTATGAAGTAGCCCTTGACAACCCCTAATTCAATAGAGTATAATATATAGGTATATCGGGTAAAGAGGTAGAAAAAAAGCCTATTGAAAAGAATCCCACATACATTCATGTATGACCGGAAGGGGGGAATAAATAATGTCAGAAATAAAAGTTAATAATGGTAATATAGAAGATGCGCTTAAAAGATTTAAAAGACAATGCGCTAGAAATGGTGTGCTTCAAGAAGTTCGTAAAAGAGAACATTATGAAAAACCTAGCGTAAAGAGAAAGAAAAAATCAGAAGCAGCAAGAAAAAGAAAATTTTAATTAATATAGAAATACCAAAATAGTATTAGAAAAGTGCTATTTTGGTATTTTTTTTGCGAAAAGAAATGATCTCGGCAAAAAAGAAAACAATCTTTTCGCAAAAAGAAACGGTCCCAATGAAAAAAGAAACGATCTTAATGGAAAATAACTTGAATAATAACAATAATTTGTAGTATACTAAAACATATCAAAAATCAAAAGAGAGGAATGATAAAATTGGAATACAAAAAACAAGAAATTAAACAAGGAATAAAATTACACAACATAAACACAGACAAATTTAAAACAAACCTAATAGCAATATTTTTAACAACACCACTATCAAGAAAATATGTAACATTTGATGCAGTATTAACGGCAGTATTAAGAAGAGGAACAAAAAATATGCCAACACAAGAAGAAATAAGTAAAACTCTAGAAGGTATGTATGGGGCAGATTTTGATTGTGGTTTAAACAAAAATGGCGATAATCATGTAATTAAATTTTATATTGAAAGTTTAAATGATGATTTTCTTCCAGAACAAGGGGAGAATATGCTAAAAAACAGTATCGAAAAACTTACTGAAATAGTATTTAATCCATATTTAGATGATGGAATATTTAAAGAAGAATATGTAAATCAAGAAAAAGAAAATATAAAACAAAGAATAGAAGCTAGAAAAGATAATAAAGCAACTTATGCAAGGTCAAGATGTGTAGAAGAGATGTATAAAGACGAGCCAGCAGGATTTTTCAACTATGGTTATATAGAAGATTTGGATGAGATAAACAGTAAAAATTTATACGAATACTACCAAAATCTTTTAAAAGAATGTAAAATTGATATTTTTGTTTCTGGAAAAGTTGATATTAAAGATACTTTAAAAATTATAAATGAAAATGCAGATATGAGTAATTTAAACCCAAGAAATGCTAGATATATAATAAACAAAATAATCTCAAAAGAACAACCACAAGAAAGAAAAATTGAGGAAAAACTTGATGTAGCACAAGGTAAAATAGTAATAGGATGTGATATTACATTTAATGAAGAAGATTTAAAAGACGAAAACCTAAAATGTGAAGCAATGTTATATAATAGCTTGTTAGGTGGAAGTGCAAATTCAAAATTATTCCAAAATGTAAGAGAAAAGGCAAGTTTAGCATATACTGCAAGTTCAAGTTATGTAAGATATAAGAGTAATATTTTTATAAATGCTGGAATCGAAATAGAAAATTTTGATAAAGCTTTAGACATAATTAGAAAACAAATAGAGGATTTAAAAAATGGTGATTTTACAGAAGAACAAATTGAAAATGAGAAAAAAGGTATAATTTCACAAATTAATACAATTGATGATGAACAAGATACAGAAATTATATATTTCTTAGGCCAAGAACTTACTGGTACAAGTGAAACAATAGAACAATATAAAGAAAATATAAATAAAGTTACAAAAGAACAGATACAAAATGTAGCATCAAAAGTAGAAATAAATACAATATACTTTTTGAGAAATTAGGAGGGAAGATATGCAAACAATTTTTAATTCAAAAGTAAAAGAAACTTTATATGTAGAAAAATTAAAAAATGGTTTAACAGTAATGATTATACCTAAAAAAGGAATACAAAAAAAATATATAATCTGGGGAACTCATTATGGTTCTAATGATAACAAATTTGTTGTACCAGGTGAAAATGAACCAATAGAAGTACCAAAAGGTGTAGCACATTTTTTGGAGCACAAAATGTTTGAACAAGAAAATGGCAAAAATAGTTTAGATGTATTAACTTCAATTGGGGTAAATGCAAATGCATACACCACAAATGACCATACAGCATATTTATATGAATGTACAGATAATTTCTATGAAGCATTAGATGAATTTATGGATTATGTACAACATCCATATTTTACTGACCAAAATGTTGAGAAGGAAAAAGGCATAATTGGACAAGAAATCAAAATGTATGATGATTATCCAGAGTGGAGAGTTTACTTAAATGCATTAGAAGCTATGTATTACAAAAATCCTGTAAAGCTTGATATTACTGGAACTGTAGAAACAATAAGTCATATTGATAAAGATGTTTTATACAAATGTTATAATACATTTTATAATCCATCAAATATGTGCTTAGTTGTAAGTGGGGATTTTGAGCCAGAAAAATTATTAGAAGAAATCAAAAAAAGACTATTAGATACAGCTCAAAATGGAGAAATTAAAAGAATTTTTGAGGATGAGCCTGAGAGAATTGTAAAACAAAAAATAGAACAAGATATGAACGTAAGTAAACCAATTTTCACAATAGGAATTAAATGTAAGGTACCTAATCAAAATGAAAAAGTAAGAATTCATATTGCAATGGAAATAATTTTAAATATGCTTATAGGCGAAAGTTCTAATCTTTACAAAGAAATGTATCAAACAGGAAATATATTTGCTATGCCAAATTTATCTTATGAATTTGGAGACAATTATGCTCATATTTTGATTACTGAAAATGCAAACAATCCAGAAATTTTATTTGAAAGACTAAGGGAAGAAATAGAAAGTTTTAAGAAAAATGGTCTAAATGAAGAGGATTTTGAAAGAACTAAAAAAATGATTTATGGCGAATATGTAAAAGAATATAATGATGCTACATCTATTGCAAGGATGTTTTTATCTGATTTTATGAAAGGCATAAATTCTTTTGATTATTTAGAAGAAGTGGATATTATGGATTTAAACTTTGTAAATCAAGTTTTGAAAGATAATTTCAATTTGGAAAAAATGGTTCTTTCTGTAGTAAAATAATAGATGGTGTCGAAGGTTATCAAATATCCTAAAACGTAGTAGAATAAAGGACTACGAAAGTTTTATAAACTACACAAAAGTACTTGACGTGACAAAAAATATGTGTTAATTTAGTAGTATATGTAAGAGAAAAAAGAAAAAATAATTTTTGTGACTTAAAGGAGAAATGACGTATGTTAAATGATGAAATTTGTAAATTAAGAGATGAATTAAATAAGAGCATTGAAGAGGGAAAAGATTATGATTATATATATGAGCTAAGTGTTAAATTAGATGATTTGATTGCGGAATTTTATGGGGTTAAGGAGAAATAATAGAAAGCAGATTAGGATGAAGATTCTAATCTGCTTTTTTTGACTTAGAATAAGGTTTAGGGTTATCAGTCAATCCAAGTAAATAATCAGTAGAAGTATTATAAAAATTAGCTAATTTTATTAAATGATCAATTTGTAAGTTATTTTTACCACTTTCAATTTGTGAATAACTATTTTGTTGCAAGCCTAAAACGCTTGCAATTTCTTTTTGGCTTTTATTATTATCTTCTCTCATATCTTTTAATCTATACATTTATATCACCAAAATAATTCTATAATATCTTCAACAAAGATGTTGACATTTATCTTTGATAATGATATATTAATTTCAAAAAAGTATCTTTATTAAAGATAAAAAGGAGAAAACGAATGAATAAAAATAATGGAATAACACTTATTGCATTGGTAGTGACTATAATAGTTTTGCTAATTTTAGCACGGCGTTAGTGTTAGTATGTTAACAGGGAAAAATGGAATTTTAGCAAATTCGGTAAAAGCAAAAGAAAATACAGAGGCTGCGTCAGACCTAGAATTTTTACAGACAAAAGCTTATGAAGCAGTAACAAATTATTATGTAAAAGGTCAAACAGGTTCAGAAAATGAATATATATTAGAAGAACTTGGAAAAGTAAGCGGAGTAGAAACAAGTGTTTCTCAAGGTACAGTAAAATATAATGGAAAAACTTATGATATAAGTGAAATTATAGGAAATACAAGTGAACAAAAGGCAATAGAAAAGGAAAAAGGATTGAAACAAGTAACTGCAGCTACAGCAACAGATTCAGAAGATAAGGAAATTCTTTCTTCAACAGATTCTGATGGAAATGCTAAAGTAAGAATGATAATTGTTGAGGAAACTACTGATAACACAACAGTAAAAGCTGTAATACCAAGCGGATTTTATTATGTAACAGGTAAGCCATCAACAGGACTTGTAATATCAGACAAATTTGATGATGACGATAATAATAGTAAAGGTGGAAATCAATTTGTTTGGGTTCCTTGTAATGGGGGAAAGGCAAAATATAAGGCTCATACATATGCAACAGCAAACGTAGACGATTTAGGAGGATCTACAGCAGACACAGGAAATGGAGGCTGGAAGACATATTATTATAGAAATTACAGTGACTGGCAAGATAATGCAGGAGAAGCAACTGTAACATCAGCAAAAGCTAATAGTGTTGCAACTTATGGTGGATTTTATGTAGCAAGATTTGAAGCAGGAGAACCTACTAATGCAAGTTTCTATAATGATAAAGATGGTTCAACATATTGGCAAATACATTATAATGAGGATGCTTCTATAAACTATGGAGATAATACTAATAAACCAGATGCAAGTAAAACATATAAAGATACATATAAAACAAAAAATGTAACAGAACAAGATGGAAAAAAATTATTACCTGTAAGTAAGAAAAATACTCCATCATGGAATTATATAAGCCAAACAAATTCAAAGACAGTATCTGAAAATATGTATGGCGAGAGTAAAACAATAAAAAGTTATTTAATAGATGGAACAGCTTGGGATACAATAACTCAGTGGGTATCGGATAGTACTAAGAAATCTGTAACAGATAGTACTGCTTGGGGAAATTATTATAATGCAAATTATACATTAAAAGGATTATATGCAAGACATCAAGGAAGAACAGCTAAAGATAATGTTTGGAGATGGTTCCCAGCATATGTTTATAATAATGGTTCATATACTAAAGGTAGTGAATATACAGAAGTTGCAACTGGAGTTACAACAGAAGATGAAAAAAGAAATACAGCTTGTAACATATATGATATGGCAGGAAATATGTGGGAATGGACAACAGAAACAGGAAAACACGATTCAAAAGTTACAGGCGCAACGGAATTCGCCGTCCTTCGTGGTGGTAGCTTCGGTGGCTACGGGTCTGACCACCCAGTTTCTTACCGTGGCGGCAGCACTACTGTGAGCGACTCCTACTACATCAGCATTGGGTTCCGTGTCGTGCTTTACATCCAATAGAGGCACTGACCCCTGTAAGTCTGGCATAGAGTACATGAGGGTATAGAGATGAAAAAAGCAAAAAAACAAGGAAATAAAAACAAAAATCGAAGCTTATAAAAAGCTTCGATTTATATATTAAATTGGGGTAAACTAGGACTAGCGTTGGGCCGTCCTTCGTGGTGGTAGCTTCAACAACAATGGTGACAATGCACCAGTTTCTCGCCGCGACGGTAACATAAGAACTGACGATTGCAACATCAACATCGGGTTCCGTGTCGTGCTCTAATATCATTCGAGATTATATGTCTTACGAGATATATACAGTGAAATGTTAGAATATTAAAGGGGTTTACTCCATCCTTAAGTGGTAAATATAAATTTTAAGATGAGGTATTAGTAGATATATCGAAAATATAGTAGTTTTAAAAACACCCGGCAGGTGCAGAAAGCACAAGTCGGGTGTTTTATCAAATTTCAAATTAGAAACTAGAAAAAATTTTTTCTGAAAATTTGTTGCATATGAGAGATGTCGTCTTTTATTTGGTTGAGAACAGAAGAGGGAGTTTCTAATAAAAAGACGTCTCTTTGGGTACCTGTAAAATTGTAATTATAACTTTTGTCTTTGCTATTATAGGTCATTTGAATTAGACCATCAGCAGAAACCCATTTCCAATTTCCGCATGAGAATACAGTAAGAAGAACACCGTCAATTTTTGAAATAGTATATTCAATTATTCCTTGATGAGCTTCAAAATGAATTCTACTTGTTAATTTAGAAACGTCATTTGGAATGATTTTTTGACACGATATGTATATGGTGTTACTATAGATAGGTTTATTCATTTGCTGAATATTGAAACATACATTTGAAAGATCGAAAATATAATCATCAGGTTTTAAACTTAGTAAATATGACTCAGTTTCCTCAGATAATGTTCTAGATGTTTCAATATCAAATGAGTAGTCACTAGTAATAATGGAATAAACATAGATGTTTTTGGAGTATCTGCAGTACAGTTTTTTATCCAGACCGTTATATATTGTCTTTTTTATTAGCGTCAACAAAGGTTTATTCTTATAATTATATCCAACACTATACGTTTGAGAAAAGGCTAATGTATTTATTGTGATTATTGGATATAAATCTTCAGATTCAAGTAATATATTAATAATGGAGTTTCCTTCACAATTGATAATGAAAGAAGAGGAGTTTTTTAATTCTATTGATTCCATTTTTTCATAAATACCCAAATCCTTAAGAATATATACAAAATCATTTAAATTCCAGCCGTAAGTTTGAAGCCATTTAGTAATGCAGCTTCTAACTTCTTTGTTTGATTTAAAAGAGTTTTCCCTTATTTGGTCTAGTTTGTCCAGCTGCCGCAACCTACGTTTCTTTCCAGAAATTAAAGTTAATTTTTTCATAAAAATAACCTCCTTATAAAACATAATACGAGGTTGTATTATGCTTGTACCAGTTTTATTCCGGGTACCAGGGAATGATACTTATATTATAACACTTTTGATTGATTATGTAAAATCAATACTTATACCAACGTTTCAATTTTTTTTGAAAATCTCTAAGCAAATCATAAGCTTGAGAAATTGATAATTCATTTATTTTAACATCTAAAAAATTTGATAAAAAATCATTAAGCTTTGTAGAATTGTAACATCTTTCTAAATCATAATTAAAAATATCTTCTGGCAAAGGAACAATTTTATAATCAATTTTCAAATTATCTAATTTTTTAAAATATCTTTCTGAGAAATTTAACGAAAACCCACACTTCACAATAATTGAATTCAAATTAGTCAAATTTAAATTAAGCAAAGGAGAAACTTTTAATGCATCATCATCGATAAAAAAATAATAATTTTTAGATTTGAATAAGTATAAAAGTTCAGAATTTTCAATTTTTAAAGACAAATATCTTTGGTATAACTTACTATTCATATTAACACACCCTTTATAAAAAAATAATTTTTATTATATAAAAAAATAAAAGAAAAAGTAACCACTACTAATAGTTGCCAAAATATATATTGGATAGTGATTTATTAATACAGAATAAAAGTATATAATCTAACCAAAAAGGTGGGGGTAAGATGGCTTATTTTAGTAGGTTCTATAAAAAAGAAAATTTAATAAGCAGGTCATTAGATATAGATGAAGAACTATATAGTGAGCTTGAATATTTGTCAAAAAATGTGTATGAAGCATCAATAAGTAAACTTGTAAATGCATCAATTGAGAAACTTATAGAAAAAGAAGAGATTCAAGTTTATGAGAGAAAAAATAAATCGTATGTTTCAAGGTCATTTTTAATTAGGGAAAGTTTAATTGAGGGTTTATATGTTTTAAAAGATAAATATAGAATATCAATTTGTTTGCTTGTTAATATTGCTATAAGAAATGCGTTATTAGAAGAGAAGAAAGAGGTAGAGTGAATTTTTTTCATATTGGGGACGGTTCTTTTCGCGAAAAGAACTGTCCCCAATATGAAAAAATAAAAATATTTGCCAAAAGACTACCAAAACGCAAAAAAATGTGGTAAAATAAAAAATGAATTTTTGAAAACGATAATGAAGAGGAGGAACAAAATATGAGTGGACACTCTAAATGGAGCAACATACAAGCAAAAAAAGGAAAGGCTGATGCAGCAAGAGGAAAAGTATTTACAAAATTAGGAAGAGAGCTATTAGTAGCAGTAAAAGCAGGAGGACCAGACCCAGCTGGAAATTCAAAATTAAAAGATGTTATTGCAAAATGTTATGGCGGTGATATTTCGCGTAAAAAGAAACTTCTTGAAAAACAGAAGGAAGGAAAGAAGCGTATGCGTCAGATAGGAAATGTTGAGATTCCTCAGAAGGCGTTCATGAGCGTATTAAAATTAGATGAAGAATAGGCAGAGACTGGGGATATATATACATATCCCCTTTTGTGTTAAAAAATGTGCATATTGTGATTTTTTATCATTCCCAGCGACAAAAGAAGTGCAGGAAAAGTATATGTCATCACTTGAATCTGATATAAAATATTGCGTTTCAAAGTATGGTGCAAGGCTTGATGATTATATTGTAGATACAGTATTTTTTGGAGGCGGAACACCGTCTTATGTAAGTCCACAGCTTATTGCGGGGATACTTAAAACATTAAAAAGTGAATTTGCATTTGACGAAAATCCCGAAATTTCAATAGAGTGTAATCCGGGGACTATAGATGACGAAAAAATGCGTGTTTATGCTGAAAGCGGATTTAACAGATGCAGTATTGGACTGCAGTCGGTTCAGGATGACCTCTTAAAACAGATAGGAAGAATTCATACATTTAAAGAATTTGAAGAGGGATTTTCTGCGGCAAGAAATGCAGGCTTTAAAAATATTAACATTGATGTAATGTCGGCACTTCCGGGACAGAGCGTTACGGATTATGTGAACGGTCTTAAAAAAATTATTGAATATAAACCTGAGCATATATCGGCATACAGCCTTATTGTTGAGGAGGGGACTCCGGTTTATGAGCATCCCGAAAAGTTCCTGCCGCTTCCGTCGGAGGACGATGAACGGGAAATGTACTATGAAACTGACAGAATCCTTAAAAAAGCTGGATTTGAAAGATATGAGATATCGAATTATTCAAAAAAAGGATTTGAATGCAGACACAATGTTGGATACTGGGAAAGAAAAGATTATCTTGGATTCGGGCTTGGTGCATCATCGCTTTTTGAAAATGTCCGCATGAAAAATATTTCAGATATGAATAAATATATTGGAAATGCGGGAAAGTTGGATTTGTATGAGGATATTGAAATTCTTACAGCAAATGACTGCATGGAAGAGTTTATGTTTCTGGGGCTGCGTATGATGAAAGGTGTGAGCAGCCGGAGATTTCTTAAATTGTTCAATAAAAATATTAATGATGTATATGCAGAACCTTTGGAAGAAAATATTAAAAATAATCTTCTTTGCAAGTACAGGGATGACAGCGGTGAATCATGGTATTGCCTTACACCGCATGGAATTGACATAAGTAATACTGTTATGGCTGATTTTATGCTGTAAAACTGTTAATAAACTGCTTCGGTGTAATTCCTGTAAATTGTTTGAATTCACGCTGGAAATGTGCCTGGTCTGAATAAGAACTGTTCTGTATAAATTCAGAATTCTGGCGGAAAGGATTTTTAAAGATTTCATCAAGTGCGTATTGAAAACGCACATATCTGCAATAATCTTTCGGTCCGAATCCGTAATAAGATGTAAATATTCTGTTGATATGGCGGCATGAAAATCCTGTCTGTTCTGCAAGCAGTGAGACTGAAATGTCGCCTTTTGAATGGATTATCATTGAACGCATATTTTCAATTTCGACAGGACAATGTGTAATCTGGAAACTGTTTCTAAGAAAAGAGTTAAAATGTTCAACCCGTTTATCATAATTTCCGGTTGTCAGAAGTTTCTGCACGAAATCGTCAGGCTGTGAAGCACTATAAGATGGTATATAAAAAGCATTATCATCCATAACAGATATAAAACATCCGCTGATATCTTCAACTGTATCAGCAGGTATTTCGGTTATGTTCCGGCATCTGTCTATGATTGAAAGATTATAGCTGCCTTTTTTGTTGTATAAAATTATGAAAACAGTATATGATGATGGTATTATTTTTATATATGTATGATTTTCTTGGCTTGTTGAAAAGTTTATGTCATCATAAATTTTCATGTATGAAGGGCAAAGCTGTTCAGGTATTTCACAGCTGCCAAAATTTAACTCAATAAATGGCTGGATAAGCCTGTTTTGCGTGAATGTCATGTGCTTTATAATCCTTTATAATTCCTTGTTAAAAGAGGTATTTACTATGCTTTATTAAATAATAATAAACAAAAAATAAAAAAAGTCAATAAACATGTCCGATTTTTTCAATAAATAAAAAATTACATATGTATAATAAAGTTAAATTAAACGAAGCGATACACAAAGGCGTGTAACCAATCAGATGTGGTTACACGCCTTTTTTCTTTTCGTTTGATAAGCCTCGCGGGAGAACAGGATCCACTCTTTAAAGGCAGAATAAGAATATGAATTTAAGGGAGGAAAAAATTATGGAATTTTCACCGGTTAATACCGCGTGGGTGCTTATAGCGGCTGCGTTAGTATTTTTTATGCAGGCTGGTTTCGCAATATTGGAATCAGGTCTTACAAGAGCAAAAAATGCAGGTAACATTATTATGAAGAACCTTATGGACTTTTGTATAGGAACAGTAGTATTCATAGTAATAGGTTTCAGGTTGGTATTATTAGTATTAGTACATATAATAAAATTAAATTTAATATATATAAATATAACTTAATATAACCTATTTATATTAACTCAATATATAAATATGCCACATGAGTAATTTTGTATTATCATGTGGCATTTATTTTTACTTATTATAGTAGAATATATTTTCCCCAACTCCACCCTCACCTGTTCTAAATTAACATTTGGTAGTAATTTTTTAATTGTAATTTTGTTATGCCCAATAATATTTTAGGACTTTATATAAATTGTCTAAGGTTAAATTTTTATAATTTGTATTACCTTTAAATACCTACACATTAAATGATGGAAATTTAACCCTTTCCATTTAGGTTTAATGTTCACTTTTAGAAAGGCTACCAACTTTTCAGACTACAATAATTCTGTAGTCCAATTTTTTTCTTGTATTTTCATATCTATTTCTCTGAACTCTTTTGCTAGTAAATCACTTTGTTTTTGTAATTGTTCTATACTTATTGTAGATATAAACTTTACCTCAGATTGGCTATATCTATCTACTTTTATCGTTGCTTCTTCTATTATTGCTACTATTGCATTTCTTTTTTTCTTTATAGTGTCTCTTGTACATATTGCATCTGCTATAGTTATATTATCTTCAAACAAGGATTCATTGTTAGTTTTATTTAT
>OGEU01002046.1_pt1 | contig 15322 bp, 16 predicted proteins | sample 1570651 | NCBI WGS metagenome assembly OGEU01 (sample SAMEA2582129, study PRJEB24529) | metagenome | biome: Human gut stool | place: China | collected 2011 | reverse complement strand
TATTATCAACTTCAGAAGGCTTGTGGAGATTTATGATTTTAGATTTATGATTTTATGGATGAATTGTTATGGCAAATGAATTGAAAGAAAAACAGCAGAAACTGAAAAAAGTAAGAGTTCGTAATATCGTTTTAAATTTGGTATGTATCTGTTTGGCAGGTTCCGGGCTTTGGTGGACGGCTACTTACTTTTGGCGTTACGTTAATTACGAAGTGACGAATGATGCTTTTGTAGATCAATATGTGGCTCCTTTGAATGTCCGGGCTTCGGGTTATATAAAGGAGGTGCGTTTTAAGGAGCATCAATATGTCCGTCAGGGAGATACGCTGCTGGTGCTTGACAATCGTGAATATCAGATTAAGGTGAAAGAAGCGGAAGCTGCATTATTGGATGCGCATGGTTCGCAGGATGTACTTCATTCGGGAATTGAAACTTCCCATACGAATATTGCTGTACAGGATGCCAACATTGCCGAAGCGAAAGCAAAACTCTGGCAATTGGAACAGGATTATCATCGTTTTGAACGTCTGTTGAAAGAAGAATCAGTCCCGGAACAGCAGTATGAACAGACAAAAGCTGCTTATGAAGAAGCTGAGCATGCAGCTAAGTTTGCTGAGCTTTTAGGCGAGGTTGTTACTGATTCCACAAAGAAGAATCTTCAGATGCGTGTAGAGGCTGAAAACGGTGCTACTGCTGGTAAGATGGATCTTGCAAAGCGTGCTAAGGCTGCTAACCTTGATGCAATCCATGACACTGTTCATGAGATGGCTCGCGATGAGGCTCGTCACGGCAAGGCATTTGCAGGTCTGTTAAAGAGATATTTTGGTGAGTAACGTTAATCATTGTCACTTCAAAAAGAGGTAATGACATGGAAAATTATACCATTTGCAATTGTAAAAATGTAACGTACTTTGATGTCGCAGAAGCGCTGCACAATTGTCCTACTTTCAGCGATGTAGAAAAGACGTTTGATGAAGTACAAAAAATCACCCACTGCTCTACTGGATGCGGTGGATGTCACGGAAAGATCTTAGACGCTATTTCCGAGATCATGGATAAATAAAAAAAAGAAGATCATCCAAAAACGGGTGATCTTCTTTTTTCTTGTCATTTACCAGTTGTTTTTTTATAATTATCTGTTATACTATTACTAGATTATGTAGTTTTCAAAACCAGATAATACTTTTTCCAAAAACAATGGAGGTTATGATATATGATTACCAGAATTATTTCCGACTCTTCTTGCGAACTTTTTGACAGCGCAGATGGTCAGTTTCGTACAGCACCTTTGACTATCTCTACAGATGAGCGCTCTTTTTTAGATGACGCCAATCTAAATACACGTGAGATGCTTGACTATCTTTCTGCTCACAAAGGACGCTCCTACACGGCATGCCCAAGTATTGAAAGCTGGTTAAGCTGCTTTGAAGGAGCTGATGTGATTTACGTTGCAGTAATGACTAGCGCACTTTCCGGAACGCTCAACTCTGCATTATCCGCAAAGTCTATTTATGAGCAGCAGCATCCTGAAGTAAAAATCCATATCTTTGACACACTGACTACCGGACCTGAACTATGGCTCTTTATTGAAAAGCTTGAGGAACTTGTCGCTTGTGGTACATCATACGATGAAGTCATTCGTATTGCTGATGAATATATTCACACAACGCGTCTGTTCTTTGCATTAAAGTCTCTTCATAATCTAGCAGCCAACGGCCGTATTAATAAAGCAGTTGCTTCTGCCATCGGCATCTTAGGCATTTCGATTCTTAGCACAGCAAGCGAAGAAGGACGCATTCATCCGATTGGCAAATGCCGCAGTTCCAAAAAGCTTGTTGCTTCTATCATGGAACAGTTTGAAAATGCCGGTTATCATGGCGGCAAGGTACGCATCAGCCATATCGAAAATGCAGCGCTTGCCGAAAGCATTCAGGCAGAAATCTATAAAAAATATCCGCAGGCAGATGTCCAGTTTAGACACTGCCGCGGACTTTGCAGCTACTATGCTGAAAAAGGCGGTATTTTGATTGGATGCGAGTGTTAATTACGCATTTGCTTTTGACGCAAGCTCCTGAACGATTTCTCTAACCCGCTTGTGATCACATTCCTGCACGATATGTGCATACTTTTCATATAATGGACAGCGCTCATTGTACAGATCTTTGAGTGTCTGTCCATTTTTCAATGCAACACCACGCGCCGTCAGATCGCCAAGACGATCCTCAATTTCTTTATAAGAAAGCTTTAAGTAGACAACACAGCCGATCTTGCGCAGATGCTCCATTGCCTTTTCACCATAGATTACACTGCCTCCAGTTGCAATAACTGCCTGTTCACAGTCTAACCCTGCATTGATATCTTCCTCAATTTTCAGAAAGCCATCTACTCCATGCTCGGTAATCAGTTCATGAAGCAGCTTTTTTGTCTGCTCCTGAATAACAAGATCTGAATCCAGAAAGCGATAGCCAAGTCTCTTTGCCAGCACAACCCCAACCGTGCTCTTTCCTGCTCCCGGCATTCCAATCAGTACAATGTTTTTCTTTCCCTGCATCGTCTCCATAATCTTGCGTCCTCCATTTGTTTGTCTTTGCAAGACTCATTATAACAAATGAGGACGCACTCTTCCAGTAAAAATTTTGTCAACGTTCTTCCTGTCGTTTTTGAACTTCTGCATGATACAGCTCAAGCTCAAAGTCCTGCCGATTTTTATGGAGCATATTTTGCAAAGAAATGCCGACTCCTGTAAGCTGTATCGCAGCAACTGCCAAAAATCCGCTCACAATCAAGGTCGGATAACGCGGCACCAAACCCGTTTCAAAATAAGTGACAAGCACTGGTATAAATAATGCAAGCGCAACAAGAAGCAACACTGCACTGATTGTACCAAAAAAAGCAAACGGATTATAAATACGGAATAAACGGATTAATGTCTTAATCACGCTCCAACCATCGGAGAACGTATTTAACTTTGACACGCTACCTTCCGGTCGATCACGATATGGAATAATCACATTTTCCACCTGCATACGCTTATCAATTGCATGAATACTCATCTCGGTCTCAATCTCAAAGCGACAGGAAAGAATCGGAAATGTCTTTACAAAACGATAGCTAAATGCTCGATATCCAGTCATAATATCGCGTATGCTTCCGTGAAAAAACTTCGATACCATCCCTCTTACGAGGCGGTTTCCAAGATTATGAAACGGTCGCTTATTTTCCTCAAAATAGGTTGATGATAAGCGGTCTCCAACTACCATATCCGCATTATGTTCCATTACTAGACGCACCATTTCACCAGCAGACTCTGCTGGGTATGTATCATCTCCATCTACCAGTATATAGCAATTTGCATCAATTTCCTGAAACATTCGTCTTACAACATTTCCTTTTCCCTGTTGGTATTCATGACGAACAACTGCACCTGCCTGCTTTGCGATTTCAACTGTGTTATCCGTCGAATTATTATCATACACATAAATTACCGCATCGGGCAGCTCACGCCTAAAATCCGTTACTACTTTTTCAATGGTTTTACTCTCATTATAGCACGGAATCAATACTGCAACCTCATCCATTCGATTCTTCTTTATCCTGCCTTCATCTGTGCTGTTTTTATTTATCACATTTTCCCTCATACTCTTCTCCTCTTTTTGTGTTGTTGCTTTCAGAGCCAGACTCTCTTGAATTTCAACTATTCTTCAAATTCTGCTCGTTGCATAAGTCAACTGTCAATTTAATAGATACATTCATAGATCGACAATTCAGCGCCACTATAGCATTTTTTGAATTCAATGCCTCCATTCGGCAAGCTACTCTGATTCTCACCAAACACCGTACCACTTACAATTTTCTCATCAATCGAATTACGGCTCACAACATATTTAATCTTCAACTCTTTGAATTTCTCTGGTGAAAGCGTTACATTTACATAATCCGTGTTGAGCAGTTCAAATGAAGTCTCACTTCCAAGTGTCGCTCCGATATGACAGTAACGATTATAGAAATCTTCGTATTCACCCGACTCATCTAGCATTGTCCATCGTTCCTTCTGCGGATACGTCTGCGTCGTATTAAAACAATCTGCACCTGCCATGGCTGGAATATTGGTTCCTGGATACTCCAGATCAACGGTCAGCCAAATTGCAGAAGGATCCGACTTTACAATGTCACGTATCGTCTGCATTGTCTCACTCTTTGGGACAGCACCTGTTCCCTGTGCAATCGGATTAATCCAACAGGAAGATGCCATTACAACTACACAACAACCAATCACTGCCGCTGTGTATTTTTTTCTATGGGAGCAAAACAACAGATAAAACAGGACCACCAGAAGCATCCAGACACCTACAATTTTCCATGCTACGTCGAAATATTCCTTTACACATCCACTTGTATCATATTTCGTAAATCCCCACGCCAGAAAAGCCGGAACAGCAGCCGAAACAAGTGCTACCAAGGCTGCCACTATTCTATTTGGTGATTTCTCCTTTAATGAAAGTGCCCGAATGAAAAGCGTCAGTTGAAAGAAACCGAGTACCTGCGGTCCCCGATTTGAGTTTGTAAAACTAAGAAGCGTAATCTTAGAAAGCCACATTGGCGCACCCACGCAATAATACCAGGCAAAAAATACATCCAGTCCCACTAAAAGAATCAACAACGGATCCTTTTTCTTTTCCTTAAAAAGTACCCACAACGCCAACAAAAATCCTGCTGGTGCAAAGCAAATGACGGATGAATTTTCTACAATCAAAGGATCATTATTATTGATTCGTCCTAACAGTGAGATCGGATATTTCATCATCCACCAAAGGCCATTTCCTCCTGATGACGGCGGGGCTGCTCCCGGATAAACCGAATTCAGTTCTGCCTGAATCACATCCCATGAGGTAACAGCAAGCGTTATAAGCCCCGCTGCTGTAATCAAAACAATAAGAATCCATGGAACAATGTCCTCGCGGCACAAAACTTCTTTTTTTGTTTTCCAAATAAGTACCCACAAAAACAGCGGCACAAAGCCCCATGCCACTGGCACCATCCATGTCGGATAAAAGGTTAGGACATATCCGACTGCACATACCGCCATCCCGACTGCCACTGCAATCTTTCTTGGATTAAATGCATGCGATACCAGATAGTTCGTTCCAAGAACAAAAAAGGCACCATAAATTAACATTTCAACAAGACCATTAATTGCAAACCACCACTGTATAAATGGTGCCCAGCTCACACAGATACCAAGCATCACCGACAATTTCTTTTGCCCATCACTGATCAGCATTCCAAGCTCAAACCACGATAAAAACAATACAAGCAGACGCGCACACCAAAACCAGGAAAGCCCTCTCTCACTTCCAAAGAAAAGATACCCCCAATAAAAAGGCCGGAATAAGGTTAAGATATCCCATGCTGGTTGTCCATATACAAGCATATTGTCCGTGCGAACTAGCCCTATTGTCTGGCTATAGCGATTATACGCACCAAGCGTATTGTATTGCTGTCGAAAACAAAGCGGCGTTAATGTTCCCCACTCATCACTTCGAACCGCGCGTGGTCCTCCTAAAAGCACTCCAGTTGGAGCATCACCTAAAAAGACTCTCCAACATCCCATCGATGAGCCGTTCATCTTAAACGAAACCAATAAAATTAACAAAATAAATGCGAGTGCAAACCGATACTGGTAAATCCATTCTGCTGCTTGTTTTCGTTTATTACCCATTTGTTTATTCATACATATTCTCCCCCTCTCTACTTATTATACAAGGCAGTTTTCATACAACGCGTATTACGTTCTCAGTAAAATGCATACATCAAGCCTTTTTACTTATTTTACAATCAAACTCACCGTTATGCAATCCAAAATTCAATTATTACCTATGCAACATTTTCGTATAATCCAACGTTATTATTTGACAATTTTAGTTTTTGTTCTTTCACATTCTGTTCATTGATTCTTTGCTTGCTTTTATGTATATTTCTGGTAGAATAAACTTAATAACACTGCAGATCATCTGCGGGAAGGACTTAAAACAATTATGAGCAAAGGACAAATTTTTCACAGCACATTTTCAGAATACACAGATCCATACACTGGCACTGTTGTAAAACGCCTGACGGATCCGTCTATACTTAGTCACCACATGTATTTTTATAACCGCATGACTACATCTGACGGACAATATCTTTTAATCTGCCAGAAGCGTGACGAGGGCCGTCAGCTTTATACACTCAATCTCCATAACGGTGAGATTCGCCAGATAACAGAGGGAGATGGTGTCGGTCAGGACAGCGCCATGTTCTCACATGACGACAAAACCATCTTTTATCAGCAAAACAACCGCTTTTACGCGATGGATGCACAGACTCTTGAAACGCACTGCTTTTACGAAACACCAGAAGGCTGGAGCGGTTCTGCACCTGGCATGAGCAGTGACAATCGTTTTATGTCAATCGTAGAGACAAAACAGGATACACTGCCGCCGCGTGATGGAAGCGCCGGATGGAACTTTTTTGCGCTTACTTGCCAGGCTAAGCCACTGTGCCGCATTGTCTACATTGATGTAGAAACAGGAAAGAGCCACGTAGTACTTGAGGATCACTGTTGGTTTGGTCATACACAGATTCGTCCAAATGATCCGGATACGATTTTATTTTGTCATGAAGGACCTTATGATCTGATTGATGCCAGACTATGGCTGATACAAAGCGATGGCAGCCGTTATCGCTGCTGCCGCAAACAGCCATCTGATCTGATTTTGACACATGAATTTTGGCTTCCTGATGGTTCTAAATTTGCTTACGTTTACCGTGAAACAACTGGCGACAAGATTGAAAACATCCGCCTTATGGATCCTGAAACATTAAAAGAAGAAATTCTAATGCCATGTTCTCCGTTTGCACATTTTATCTGTGATAAGAAAAATGAGTACATGGTTGGTGACTCTCAAGGAAGCGATGTTCCAATTCACCTTTTGACAGAGGAAATGCTGAAAGAAAAAGCCAATACCATAAGCAATGATTTTATCTATCTGATTGATGTCAAAAAACGCACAGAAAAGAAGCTTTGTTATCATGGCACCTCTTGGCTGGCTAAGCATGGAAATCCGCAGGATTCACATCCGCATCCGTGCTTTTCTGAGGACAACAAGAGTATTATTTTTGTATCTGACCGAGAAGGACTGCCCTGCATTTATCAGGTAATGCTTAATAATTAGTGCTGGCGTTTATCTATTTATTTTTACACTTTATTTTTTGGAGGGAATAATTATGGACATGAGAAAATGGTTCAAGGAAGCACAGTATGGAATGATGGTTCACTGGGGTCTGTACTCACTTCTTGCAGGCGAGTATAAGGATCGCTACAGTGGTGTTTACGCTGAATGGATTCAGGCAAATCTGGCAATCCCGAATGCAGAGTATGGAAAACTGGCAAAAGCATTTAATCCAGTATTTTTCGATGCTGAGGAATGGGTTAAGCTTGCAAAGGACTGCGGCATGAAATATTTTGTTGTCACCAGCAAGCACCATGATGGTTTTGCTATGTTTCACTCAAAGGTTGACAAATACAATGTTGTTGACGCAACTCCATTTGGACGTGATGTTATCGGCGAGATTGCAGAAGCTTGCTACAAGCATGGCTTAAAGATGGGTCTTTACTATTCTCAGGATCTTGACTGGCATCATCCGGACGGCGGCGGCTATCTGTCAAACCACATTCCAAGCCAGGGTGTTACATGGGACAATAGCTGGGACTTCCCGGATGCTGCAAACAAAAACTTTGACCGCTGCTTTAATGAAAAGATTTATCCGCAGGTTGAAGAGATTCTTCGTAACTACGGTGAACTTTGCCTGATCTGGTTTGATATGCCAATGACCTTAAAAGAACACCAAAGCCGCGCACTATTCGATGCTATCAAGAAGTATCAGCCTGACTGCCTGATCAACTCACGTCTTGGAAACGGTGCTTACGATTATGTATCACTTGGCGACAACGAGATTCCAGATTCTATGCCTGAGAACACTGAGTTTGACCCAGCTTTGATGAACGGCATTGACGGCTTCAAGCCATCTCCATACGGACTGTATGAGACTGCTGCTACAATCAACCGCACATGGGGCTTCTCTGCTCACGATCAGAACTGGAAGAACCCAGAAATCATTGCTGCAAACCGCAAGAAATTAAACGGTATGGGTATCAACTATCTACTTAACGTTGGACCAGACGGACTTGGCCGCATCCCGCTTGCCAGCCAGAAGGTTTTACGTGAAGCTGCAAAGCTTTATGAAAAATAATTAAAAACTGTAACTACCGGGACATTAATTAAGCCACCATCTCTGTCACAGTTGATACGCAAAAAATCAGCCTGAAAGAACTAGTTGCCACAGGGACAGTGACGTTGGCTCTTTTATTGTCCCTGGTGGCTTTTTTCCTCTCTTCGTTCCTTAACTTTGATTAATCGCTGCGTTTATTGCACCTCTAGAAATTCCTGTAAGCCTACTCAATTGGCGAACTGAAATACCAGAATCCTTTAATTCTTTTAAGTACTGATTTCTTTTAAGGAGTCCCAGACGTTGAAAATCCGCTGGTGATTTACAGTCATTTTTCTTCTGAATGATTTCCATTGCATCTTCATCGGATATTCCATATATACCAAAAGATTGAAGTTCCATGCACATTTTATCAGATAACGTATGCAAATAGGTCATACACTCCTGATAGTTTTGAAAAAGGTCAAAAATTCTTTCAATATCTATAAACGAATCATCCTGATTAGCATAATCATGATAACTGCTCCAAGGATAGACTCCAGGTACCTTTTCTATTCCTGCATGCAAAGGATTCTGGTGGATGTACCGAAATACTATTTTCAAATATTCTATGTCTTCTACTGGCTCGCTCTTATACCTTTCTTGAAATAAATGGCCTATGCGTCGATATCTTTTGTTGTACCACTTAACAAATTTGATCTCAATTCGTTTCATAATCTCATCTAAGCTAACGTTTGTGTGCTCTATCAGCAAATGAACGTGATTATCCATTAAGCAATACGAATATAGCTTAAAACTGCACTTTTCTTCATCCTTATAATACCTCAAAATATCAATAAACTGCTGATAATCATACTCATCTTCAAAAATTATTTTTTGTAATATTTTCTTCCTTCTATCTATGATTTCAAAATAGTAAGGACGCATCCTATGTACCTTTCGTTTATATATCAGTATGTATCATATTGATTCCTTTTTGTTATAAGCATACCACACAGTCTTAGCAGTGTCAATACCATCTTAGACTCACTCTCACTGTTACTTCGTCTTCATATTTTGTAAAATTTTCTCGTTTTGTGGACACAGATACCTATTGAACCACCAGGACAATAATTAAGCCACCGTTCCCAATTAAATGACCACCGTTCCTGTCACCGTGGTTGTTCAAACTCTCAGACTGTTTGCAATGGAGCTTTATCCATCAGTTCTTTTAGCTGTTTTACTGTCATTCCAGCTTTCTCAGCTGCCTTTTCAATACTAAGAGATCCATCTTCAACCAAATCAATAAGAGTAAGAATTTTAGCTTTCTCTGTCTCTCTTCCAATAATCGTATTTAATGCATCGCTCATAGTGTGGATACCTCCTTCCGCGCTCTTTTCTTTATTTTCATTATACGCATCAATAAATCTGTGGTCATCACCCATTACACTTAGAAGTTCCAATGTTTCCTTAACATGATCGATTGTCTGCGGATTTGGCACGTAATCATTCGTCAATCTCTGTTGAACAAAATAATCTGCAACAATACGGAAGTCACTCGTAAACTGCTCTACCTTCTCTTTTGGAAAATACGCAACCGAAAATATCTTCACCTTATAATCGTTTACATATTCTTTCAGCTCTTCTGGAATCTCCAGACAATCTCTCAGTGAAATTTCATCATTCCACTTGGGATTCGTTCCAAAATACAGAACAAACGTGACAACCGGATACTTCGGTTCCTTTGAATCATACTGTGAACGATACTCTGCGCCATCATATCCGATAATTCTCAAAGGCATCAGTTTATCCACTCTTGTCTGGTTTTCTGTTCCAATGCATGCCAGACGGATTGTTCCGTTTCTCCACGCCTTTGCAACATCTCGTTCCTGACCATGAATTTTCCCATCCACTTTATAAGAAGAATTCGGTGTCCGATCTTCCAAGTCATCTGGTTTTATCAGTCTTCTTCCGTTGAAAAGCAGCACGTTTGCTATGTCAGCAAACACATCATTATAGCCTTCCAGCGTTTTTTCTGCTATGTCTTTTTCAGCCACCTCGTCACCGCCTTTCGTTACAGAAACCTCTAACATATTATATTTTCATGTTACCACAAAGCCCACTGCATAGCAAGAAGCCTTCCTATATTTTTTACTCTAAATTCAAAAACAAACCAAACTGCATGAGTTTCACTGGGATAGGCACTAGCTCTTTCTCTAATCTTCTCGTTTTGTGGACACAAATGCCTATTGAGCCACTGGGACACTAATTAAGCCACCACCCAATTAAATGGCCACCGTTCCTGTCACCCTGGTTGCCTCAGATTAATTATCCAACCAACTTGTATTCTTTCATAAGCTTGTCACGATATTCTACGTCATCAGAAGCCTTTTCTACATCGCTGTACTTTTTCTCAGCAAGAAGAATTTTTACCAATTTTGCCATCAGATCAACACCTTCTGCGCGGCCTTCTGCAAGATCTTTTTTAATACCTTGGTTCTCAATAGCTGTACTCAAGTTACACATACGCTGCACCTCACTTTCTAATTCTGCAGTCATTGCAATATTATACTTTTTACTCAACACATTTTTCTTTTCATCTGGCAATACCGATGGAGAAAAAAGTGTATTTAAATACTATGGTTGCTCCTATTGCATTTTTATACTAACATACATCAGCACGCATATCAAGAAGTTTCCACCACGACAGAGACACTGGCTCTTTCTCAAATCTTCTCGTTTTGTGGACACAGATACCTATTGAACCACCGGGACACTAATTAAGCCACCGTATCCAATTAAATGGCCACCGTTCCTGTCACCGTAGTTGCCCACAATTAAATGGCCACCGTTCCTGCCACCTTGGTTATACAACTTCTCCCTTCTGAGTGTGTTCTTTTCAGTTACATGACTATACCAGAAGTTGGGGAAATAGCAATTCATCAGATGTACCGAAAATGCGTGGAGGAGATTGGGGATAGTAGACATAAGAAAATGGGTAAAAGAAAAGCCATGACAAATACGTTTTATTCATCATAGCTTTTCAAAAATTCATATTTAATTTCCACTTGCAACACCTGCAAACTTAACTTCAACATTATAGGTAGATGAATCATTTTCAATGGATTTTCCATTCACACAATCCGAGTCTGTACCTTCCATCCAAATATATACATGAACGGCAATTCCATTATAACCCACATTTCTGGCGATTGCTTCGGAATTATCTGGAACACTGAAATTCTCTCCGTCTTTTGTAGCAGCCCAGTTTTTGGCTCCATCTGTTCGCTGATCTGTATAGTGTCCGCTGTAAATATACGGATATGTTACTGTATCCAATTTTGGAGAATCATTTACAGTCTGGATGCTCGTCCACCCTGCCTTCGCAGTGCTGTCATTTCCTTCACCTGTTTCGTTGTCCTTCGCATATACTACCCGGAGTGTTTCTTCTCCGATTGGTGTTTTGCCATCTGCCCCAACTTCTTGTGTGGTGATCGCAACACGCATAGACCCGGTAACTGTTTCTGATCCAGAACCGCCCGCTGCTGTAATCGTAATAGGCGGTTGATTATCTTCAACAGCTAAATATACGTCTGCGGTACCAGTTTCAGTAATAGTATAGACAATATAATCACTCTTGATAAAAGCATAATAATCATTGCCACTTATTTTATAATTTCCTGGTTTTGCATCCTTTCCGGTTTCAAAAGAAGGCACCGAATAACCAGTAACCAAGCCGTGATTATCCCAGCTTTGGCACACATACCAGTTTTTCATGTCATCGGAAGAAGCCGGGCTTAGGGTTGCCCCTGTTGAGAAAGCTTCCAGAGATTTCTGTTCACCACCATGCTGTGCACCTTCTGCAAGTTTTGCAATCTGTAAAATAAAACCATTCGTTGATGCACTGATTGTAGATGTAGTTGCTTTTACCGTATTATTAGCCACATACCATGCGTAGGTTGCAGAAGTTAATGATATGGCCGCTATCATTGCAGAAACAGCCGCAGCGACAAGCTCCTTTTTTAGTTTTTTTATTTGATTCATCTGTGTTCTCCTCTTTGATTCAACATTTTAAAAAGCAGAAATATGAACTTCTGTTCTTTAAAATGTCCCCCACGCCACAACCGTGGGGAAACAAAGTTTTATGATATTTACGGCTGAGTTACATCATTATTTGCACTATTATTTGTAGTACCATCTGTATTAACAGGTGTAGCAGTAAATGTAACTGTTGCTCCAAGAGCTGTTAAATTGCCAGCGCTGTAGTTATCTGTATAGACTTGTTCTTCAGATCCATCATAGAATACATAGCAATCAACAGTTACTGAACCTGCTGCTGCGATGGTTTCAGCTAAAACGCCATTGGTATTATTTCCAACTGCACTGGTATTATCGTAATACTTTTCGAGAACTGCACCATCGTTACTTGCTTTATAAACTGCCCACTTATCGCCGCATACAATCAGAACGGATAATGCTTTTGTAAGTTTGCTTGAAGTTGTCGCACCAGTCAGTTCAACTTTGGAAACTTTCAGGTCTTTGAAAGAACCTGCTTTATTATCCGTTGTTCCAATAACAAACGACTGCTTAATTGCATATTTACCGGTAACAGCTGCTTCCACATCGCCTACATCAAATCGAGAATTCGAAAGCTCTGTCGAAGCACTCTTGGATGATGCATAAGCAGATTGGAATTTTGGTGCTGTACCATTTGCAACGACCTCTGCCGGATAAAGAGCGACACTTGACTCATCTGCTCGTGTTGCAACCGTTGTTGAGCTTTCTGTCAGTGAATCTTTGTCAATTTTCAGGAACGGCGCATTACTCTGCGCACTAATTGTTGTTGTGGTTGCTTTTACCGTATTATTACTTACAAACCAAGCATATGTACTTGATCCCAACGCATACCATGGCAACGTTACTTACTGAACGATGATACTTTTTCGCCCGTAATCCTATAAAAACAACCGTTTAACGATTTTGTAACTTGCTTTCATAAGGCTTTTGAAGCGTATAGCTGTATACCAGCTTGCATTGTAAGAGATTATGCTTGTTTTTAGCCAAAAGAAAACCAGCCCACAAAGTAGACTGGTTACGACTTTATTTATGTAATTTTCTAATATTCTTTAATACCCCTGGTCCATATTTTTTTAGCCCTACAGCTGCTGGGACAAAAGTTACTAGCACTTTCATTCCATTTTTAACCGCTTTAACTCCGGCTTCAATATTTTCATATTCTTTCTTATCTAACTTCTGTTTTTTAAATCGTTTCTTTTCCTGCATTTTCAAACACCTCCAATAACTTCTCTCCCGTTATTTCTACCGTTATAGAATCGTATTCCTGTATTCCTTCCAAACAAACATCTTTTTCAGCTTCTATATATTCGCAAGCATGATAATAAAACATTTCTTGATCCATATGATGTAGATAATGCAGACTTTTAAGATTTGTAAAGTCTACTTCTTCCATCTCTTCTTTGGCCATATCATACACTTGTTTTGCGGCTTCTGATAAACCACAAAGAATATATGAAGCTGCGATCAACTGCGTGGATTGTAAGTATAAATCATAATACTCCTGTATTTCATCAAACTCCTTATCCCTTCTACTTAAATAGCCACTGTGTCTAAACTCTCGTGCGATTCTTAAAAACATACTGTCTGGAATAGGCTCATACGCCCTCACTCTTCGTTTGAATGTTTCAAAAATCTGGCTTTGTGCACAAAGCATATTAGCGCGTCCTAGTTCCATTGCTGCGGCTCGATCTTCTGGTGGCTGATTCATTGCAAGAATAATATGCTTTCTTCCTGCCTGAAGAGTCCCTATACGATCATCTTTTTGTCCCTGCTCAATACGTTCAACAACACGATATGTTTGTTCAATAGCTTCTGTTAAATTATAAATTTGTTGCTGCATACATATGTTGTGGCAACTATTAGCAAATCTATCGAGCGGATTTCCTTGAATAAGATTCTCTTTTTTAATAGGAAGATTAGCAACAAACTCTCTCTTTCCACTCTCGAGTTTTTTATAAAGTGTGGGCCACATTTCGCCAGTTTTCGAATTCTGGTTTATAAATACCTTTCCTGCATCAAATTCGTTCTTATATTTAAATGGTATCTGCACTACATATTCTGTTGTTTTTTCTATACATGTAAATGCATCTGTGATGTTAGCATATTGCATTAGACTATTAAGTAAACTAAAAATACTAAATTTATCGCTATTTTTATTTGTAATAAAAAGAGTTTTTCCCCCTGCTTTCCCTAATTCACTCTCTTGAATTTCTGTATCAGAAGCTGATTTTACAATTTTATTTTTCACTTCATTTTCCATATGCCAACACCTCCTGGTTCCTTTTTCTTATTATAAATCCTAACCATTCCAATCGCAATACAATAAAATGTGTAAAAAGGTCCGCAGATATACTATGCGTTCTTACATCGTATACCAACGGACAACTCCTCATTTTTCAATCCCATCTCGGTACACCACCCGGATATCATCTTTGCTATGCACCACTACATGGTCTACCATGCTGATCCACAGCTGATCGTCAAACTCTGTGACCGGGGCATCCATTTCTTCCAGTGTGTTGATAAAATAATCAATCTGTGCAACCCGACCGATATCCTGCTCCGAAGCAAGTGCCTGTTCCTCGTATTCCTGTTTGACTTTCCTGTGTCGTTCCACCAACTCATCAAATTCTTCCTGGTACTTTTCCTGATCCATGGCAATCCGTGCGTTCTGCATGATGAGTGCCTGAATCTGTTCTTCCAGAAGCTGACTTTCCTGCCAAAGTGCTGTCTGCTGTTGAAGCGTATTTTCACCGCCGGAGAGCAGATTTCGGATAGCTCTGAGGTTATCAAGGACTTCTTCCTTATTGGCAAATTTCTCGTTAAGATTGTCCACAAAGGCTTCCTTGATCAGTATCTCCTACAGAACGTGAAAAATAGGTACACGGATTTGAGAAGTTGCAACCACTACACACAATATTCACACAAAATTCTCTTTATGTTGTGAACCTCACATGACTAAAGTCACGTGCTTCCAGCCGCTTTAGGCGGCAGACCA
>OGEU01002042.1_pt1 | contig 15351 bp, 8 predicted proteins | sample 1570651 | NCBI WGS metagenome assembly OGEU01 (sample SAMEA2582129, study PRJEB24529) | metagenome | biome: Human gut stool | place: China | collected 2011 | reverse complement strand
GCACCCAGATGCTCAATAGCATGAACTTCAGCTGTGTTCAGGACTGGTTCATCGTTGGGGCTGGTCATACGAAGGTCAAATGTGGTTACAACAGAATCGCCCACAGAATCCTTGCGGGATACATAGACACCCCGAGGGTGAAGTCCAGCACGATACAATAGTCGATCCCGGTGGAAGCCAAATGTTTCAATTTCTCTTCGAACGAATTGAGCAACTTCGGCTGATAGTCGGCATGCAGGACAGCACGGGGATGTTCGGGAAACGTGATGACGGCGGAAGGCAATCCAGCGGCTTCGGCCACCTGCTTCAGTTCGTGAATCAGAAAACGATGTCCCAGATGAACTCCATCGAAAAAGCCGATAGTGGCTACCTGCCTTTTCCCTTTCAATGTCTCCGTGTCTCTTACAACTATCATCTTTGCAGTCTTAAGTGCTTATAATTATATCTACAAAAGTACATAAAAACTGCGAGTAATAATAATACGGAAATAAATCGTACATTTGGAAAGTGATTTGAACGAAAAACATTTGTATTAAGTTTATATGAAAAAAACATGTATCTCCCTATGCCTGATCGTCTTTGCCGTACTTCAGGCATACGCTGCATCTTCCTGGAAAGAGACAAGAACGGTCGTCTTTACTCCCGCAGGAAGTGAAAAAACACATCTGCTCCAACCCGATCAGAGTATCTCCGAAACCGTTACGTTCGGACAGTCCGGAATCCCGACGCGAAAATTTTTGCGTGTGATCGGAGGGGTGAAGATGCCTGCTCCTTTCCAGAACAGAGGTGAAGAAATGTTCCGCCGGTCCGAGTTTTATATTGACGACAACTTGGATTCGGTGATCCGTAAAAAGGACTGTTATTCGCTTTATTTCAAAGGCGAAGACGATAATTTCGAGCGCCATGCCTATTACCGCATTTCCGGTAAGTTGCTGAAACCGGGTGAACTGACGGTAACGCTGCCGGTCGTGAAGAAACAGGGTTTGACTGTTTCCGGGAATGGTGATTTCGGAGTCGAGATCGAATTGTTCTACCGGAAACCGGGACGGGCGGCTGACGATATCTATGACAAGCCGGATTCCGTGCTTTACATGCCGGTCCCGGAAGGTACGGGAAAATATCAGACGGTGTCTGAGACATTCACATTGCCGGAAAATGTGGCTTGTGCTTTCCTGCGTATCGGCGGGACGCATTTCAACGGCGAATGTTGGGTGGAAGCTCCGCGCCTGATACAAAACAAGAAAGCGGTTTGCTCCATACCGTTCACCAAGTTTGCCCAAAAACCGGACAACTACAACTACTGGATCGGCTGTAACCTCTCAACCCGCAGCTGGCCGATGTGGAAGCTCGAATTTAACGGGGAGACGCTTTTCGAAGGAAACATCTTCGACCGCGCTTCTAATGTGGCGGACTTCTATATCCCGCTTCCGTCTTCCTTGCATGGCAGTGGAGAGATGAAGCTGACGCTCCGGAAAGAGCCGCATCGCGCTGCTTATCCGTATGAACTGCGCGGTCTGGAGATCATCGAAGAGACCGCACGCGATTTTGAAGTCGTTTCCGTTCCTGAATATGTTGCCAAAAACGCCTCTTTCGGTATATTGGTAGAAACGAACAGGCCGAATGTCAGTCTCAAAGTGAAGGCAAACGGTGCTGCCACTCCCGCTGAGCAGGAGTGCCTGTTTGAAACCCCCGGCCTACATGTCGTGGAAATGCGTACAGGCGAGGCTGGTCACGCCATCCCGCTGGTGTTTGACGACGGTAGCCGTACGGAACAGGCGCAAATCCGCCAGGTGATCGACAAGGAGGCAGAGCTGATCTATCTTTCGTCCGGTGACGAAATTTATATCGACAAGCAATATACGCCGTATGATTATTTCTTCAAATGGTATGTTTCCAACCGGATCGGTAACTGGTATCAGTTCCGTCCTTCCTACCAGTGGAGCGGTTTCCGAGTAGCTGATCCTGCCGTCATCGGCCATTACACCCGATTGCTGGACCAGTTGAAGATCCCGTACGCCTGGCAAGTCGAAGGACGTACGCTGGCAGGCAGCCGGATCAATCCTTCTTTGGAAACATTGGCAACCCCGATGTTCCGTGGCAAGCAGGCGCATGAGAATGACGGCGGCTACTATTACTGGCAGCATTTCCAGTACCAGGGAGTATTCTCCGATATGGCGGCACGCAACCGTCCTTATGGCGGAATCTTTGCCAAACATCGTCCGATTTATACCGACCACGGCGTCTTTATCCATTATGATCCGGAAGGGGTGACGGACATGGCCGACGGCGCCCGCAAGCTCGTTGCCAATTTCCGCTATTCCAAAGGTCCGAGCACGCGCCATACGGGACCGTCCACGCTGTTCCGCTATCTGTATCAAGCCGGTTACGACTGGCTGGGAGCCGAACAGATGTACGGACCGGAAGAAATCATACTCTCTTCCCTGCGTGGTGCATCCCGCGCCTACAGCCGTCCGCTTTACGGGACGCTTCATGCCATGCAATGGGGCTCAGGGCCGTTTACCGATCCGAAACACTCCCTGCGCCTGTATATGTCGCTGGCCGTTGCTTATATGCACGGTTCTTCCCATATGAATACGGAAGAGGCCTTGTGGACGGACGAATATATGAACGACCGTTATTCCGTTTCCGGCAAGGAACACTTGTTTGCCCAACATCAGATGCTCGATTTCGTGGAAACGCATTCCCGCCGTGGCGACTTGAGAAGCAATGTTGCCGTGATCCAGGGGCGTAACGACGCCTGGAAGTCGTTCGGTCGTGGCAGCCTGTGGTCGCAGAAGGGTGATAAATGGAAGTTCAATAAGGCATGCGAGAGTTTCGATCTGCTGAATGTCTTCTATCCGGACAATATCGTGGATGGCTGCGGGCCGGAAGGTTGGTTTACTTCCACCCCTTACGGTACGGTTGACTTGCTTCCTGTCGAAGCGCCGCAAGACGTGATGGACCGGTATAAGGCGATGATCTTCCTCGGATGGAACAGTTACGACGCGAATGACTTCCTGCGTATCCGCGATTTTGTATTCAAGGGCGGAACGCTTTTGCTCACGGCGGCCCATCTGAACGAAGAGTTGCAGCCCGACCAGCCGGTCCGTTTCCCTGCCGACGATGCGGTTATCCGTGAGATGTTGGGAGAAAATTACCGGCAACTGACCACTAAGACGGAGATCGCCTGCGGTTCGGGAAAAATCATCTATTTCCCCCAGAAAGCCTATCCCGCCGAAATGATGTTGAAAGCTGATTATGTGGAAGCCATGAAAGAAATTGCTGCCAAGGCTGCCGGTGAGGAAACCTGCCAAGGCTGGATGGAGGCGGCTCCTTCAGTCGGTTTCACGGTTTGGGATCATTCGGACCGTCGTACGATCTATCTGTTGAATACCGATTGGGCGAGCGACCAAGACCAGCGTCCGGCCACCTTTATCTATAAAGGTAAAAAGTTTCCGGTTGTTGTGCGCCGTTATCATATTGAAACCATCCATTGCGCTGACGGCTTGGCTGTCATGCCGGCTTCCAATACGACGGATATCTTGTCTGTCTGCAAGAGAGAGAACGGCTGGGTGATCAAGGTCCAGACTACCGGAAACGATGTAGTTCAATGTATGAATGCCGTCACCGGAAAGGTCGAACCGATAAAATTCGATGAACCGGGTGTACATGAAGTGTTTGTTAATGAATAATTAGATTTTTTTTCTATATTTGCAAATATGGGGAATGCATCTTTGGACATAGATCAATACCGGCATATTTATACGGAGTATGCCCCGATGTTGATGCGCTTTGCGGAGAAGTTCGTTTCCGGTTTCTTTGCCGAAGATATTGTCCACGATGTATTCCTGAAGTTGTGGGACAAGCAGGTGTTCCGCCTTCCGGAGAATGACCTGAAACGGGTGCTTTATGTCTCCGTCCGAAATGCCTGCCTGGATTGTCTCCGCCGCATGAATATGGAGCAGGAGATCATCGATCATCGCGCCCTTCAGTTAAAATTGGAAGAGCTTGACTTCTTTGAGGCATCCGACGAACTTTTCATGCGAAAGGATTTGCTCGATCTGCTGATGAAAAAGGTTGCCGAACTGCCTGAAAGAAGCCAGCAAATCTTCCGTATGTCCTATCTCGAAGGTCTGAAAGCGGCCGAAATAGCAGAACGTCTGGATCTCTCTGTCCGTACGGTCGAGAACCAGCTTTATCGTTCCCTCCTTTATCTGCGTAAGAACTGTTCGAATCTGTTCCTACTGATATTTCTTTTATAAAGAATTTGCGCGTTGGCTTCACCCTGTCTTGCTATACGTTGAAAATCAATGTGTAAAAAAGTGAAGGCAAGCATCTGGACTGCCTTCACCTTAAAGATCTGCTTTCACTCATTGGAGTGACGAATTTGACCAAAGCCATCTTAATTCATGAGACGAAAGAATCAAAACAATCTCTTAAGTGAAAAAATAAAGGAATTATAGAAGCTTTTTAATGTCCTAATATACAAAAAATTAAGGCCTGTATTATAGCTCCTTGTATTTTTGGCCTAAGTCGAAAGCCTTTTTGCCTAGTGTCAAAAGCCTTTTCGACCTTAGTCAAAAAGGTATTCGACGTAGGTCAAAAGCTCTATGACTTTATAGTCTGACGATAAAAGTATGGCAGTTGCCACTCTATGATACTTTTCGTCCCCCCAACTCATTTACTGGTTTGTCTGTTTTTTTACTTTTATAGACCACCTATAACAGGATTTTTTAATACACAGTCAACCCAAATTAGGACGAGACACACATGGTGAAGGCAATTCCCGGATTATGACGAAAAAAATTGTTTTTCTTGTGAGTATTTTTTCTTTCCCGTTCGTTGTGTATATGTAAGAACCAAGTTAACCATGTGTCGACTTTGTATCTACATCTAATAATTAAGTGAAAATGGAAAACGAACATTCGGAATTAATCATCGGGTATTTGCAAGGACGGCTGCAAGGTCGGTCTTTGGACGATTTTTATGCCTGGGTGAATGAAAGTGCAGACAACAAAAAATTGTTTTTCGAGACCAAAGCACTTTATGAAGCCTGCGCTCCTTCCCGTGGTGCTTCTGAAATACACGATAGTTGGCTTCGCCTTCTCGATAAGAGAAAGTCCCGCCAGCGTAAAAGATATTCCTTATTGACCCGCATAAGTACTTATGCGGCTGTGGCAATGTTTGCCGCAGCCATTACTTCTACTGTGTTTATCTTTTCTTCGAGGGAATATGACGACCGGATTACCAGTTATGTCGGTGGAGACGGGCTTGAAGCGGATGTTGTTGTGTTGCCGGACGGAACCCGCGTCAGTCTCGGAACCCGGACTTCTTTCTCTTATGATTCCCGTTATGGTAAGTCCGAACGTATCGTGCAACTGGAAGGAGAAGCCTATTTTGAAGTAGCCAAAGATAAAGATAAGCCATTTATTGTCAAGACCAAAGAACAATCTATCGAAGCGCTCGGGACGAAGTTCAACGTTTCCGCTTATCCGACCGATTCGCTCCTGACTACGACACTGCTGGAAGGTTCTGTCCTGCTGACCACGCAGAACCTGTTACATCCTATGGTCTTAAAGCCGAACGAACAGTTTGTCTATAACAAAAGAACGCGATCAGCCCTCCTGCAACAGGTCGACGCCAACCGGTTTGTTTCGTGGACGACCGGATATTATTATTTCCCCGAACAAAGTCTTGAAGCTATTCTGTACCGGTTGAGCCATGTTTACGGCGTGCAGTTCACTGTTAAGTCGGAAGCACTGAAGCGCCGGACATTTACCGGGACTTTCTATCGGGGGCAGAGTATCAAGGATATCATGGAGATTATCCATCTGTCAATCCCGGTCCGGTATAAGATCGACGATCATCACGTGACAATATCAGAAATCTAAATAAAAACAAATTGCTAATCTTAGTAGGAAATATGAACACCAGTTAGTCTTAAACCAAAAAGAAGAGAAAATCTTGCCGGATCTTCTCTTCTGAAAGTGTGAACAATTAAACTCCCATTGCCGTGGGATCATGTTTAATCTTAAAAACATTCAAAAGTATGAATAATCAACGTATAGTTGTTTCTCTTAACCTGAAAAGAACTATAAAAATCATGAAATTAACCGTGTTAATGTTGGCTGTTTGTCTGTCAAGCGTGGTTGCTTCCACCTATGCGCAAACTGCTACTCTAAATGTTTCAGCTAAGAATGAAACTTTAGAAAAAGTGTTGAAACAGATCGAAAAGCAGTCCGAGTTCCTGTTTTTCTATAATCTGGAAGAGATCAACAAGAACGAAAAGATCTCTATCAATGAAAAGAATGCTAATATTCAGACTGTGTTGGATGCTATTGCAGCTAAAACAGGTTTGAAATACACTATCAAGGATCGTCACATTGTCCTGACTTCCGAGGCAGCTCCGGCTTCTACCGCCACCACGCAGCAGAATCGTAAGGTGACCGGTACTGTAAGCGATGCATTTGGCCCTGTCGCCGGTGCAAACGTTATCCAGAAAGGTACGACTAACGGTACTACTACCGACATGGATGGAAACTTTTCCATCGAAGTTCCGGCTAACGCGACTTTGCAGATTTCCTTTATCGGATACATCCCTCAGGACATTGTTGTGAAGAACCAGAATGTGATCAACGTTCTGTTGAAAGAAGATACACAGGCTTTGGAAGAAGTGATTGTTGTCGGTTACGGTACGATGAAGAAGAAGGATATGACAGGTGCAGTTGCATCTGTCAAGATGGATGATACTCCTGTGGCAACAGTGTCTACAGTTAGTCATGCTTTGGCTGGTAAGGCTGCCGGTTTGCAGGTCAGCACGATTAGTGCCCAGCCGGGTGGACAATCAACTTTCCGTATTCGCGGTGCCGCTTCTTCTGATAAGGCGGGGAATGACCCGTTGATCATTATTGATGGTTTTCCTGTGAATTCTCCGGGTTCATTGGATAGTGGTAATCAATATTCAGGAGGTAATAAAGATAATATCCTGGCTTCTATCAATCCAAACGATATTGAATCTATTGAAGTGCTGAAAGATGCAAGTTCGACAGCTATTTATGGTGCTCGTGCCGGTAACGGTGTGATCATCGTGACGACAAAACGAGGTAAGAGCGGGGCGGCTAAGGTACAGTATTCCGGATCGGCTTCTGTACAGCAGATAGCCAAATCTTACGAGATGTTGGACGCTTCCGGTTTTATGCGGGCAACAAACGATTATACTCGTGAACAATGGATGCGTACGAACGGTGTTGGCATTTATGGAGGAAAAGAGGCGACAGACCCTTCCCTGCCGGCTTTGACATTGCCTTATACAGATGCTCAGATTGCCAATCCGGCTAATAATACGAATTGGTTTGATGAAATATCCCGTTTAGGTTTTCAGACTTCTCATAACTTATCTATAACAGGAGGTAACGATAATACGAAGTACTTGGTTTCTGGAAACTATTTTAATCAGGATGGTGTGATTAAAAATAATGGAATGACAAGATACTCTCTTCGTGCCAATTTGGACCAGAAGTTGAGCAAATATGTAAAGATGGGGATTAATTTGACGGCGACACGTAATGAATATGACAACGTGCCTTTAGGTAGTGGCCAGAATGAGAATGCCGGAATTTTGGTTTCTGCGGCTCAGTTTAATCCGGCTTTGCCCATTCGGGATGAGAATGGCAATTATTCGATGAACTCCGATGCTTCTTTCTTGCCGAATCCTGTTTCATTGCTGGACATTACAGATAAGACGACTCAAGAGCGTTTATTGGCAAATGCATTTTTTGAAGTTCGCCCGATAGATGGCTTATTGTTGAAGGCAAATTTCGGTATCGACCGTAACTATCAAAAACTGAAACAATATTTGCCAACGACAACGCTTTATGGACAACGTGAGAATGGTGCGGCCTCTATTGCGCAGGGTGATAATTCCGACTACTTGATGGAATTGACTGCTAATTATACGAAACAGGTAGGCGACCATAACTTCAACGCTTTGGTTGGTCATTCTTATCAGTTGTTTACATATGAAATGTTTTCAGGAAAAAGCAATGACTTCATTACAGACGGTTTCTTGTATAACAACTTGGGCGCGGGTAATGCAAAACGTCCGACTGTAGGATCGAGTGCAACCAAATCTCGTATGGCTTCTTTCTTCGGTCGTTTGAACTATACGTTTAAAGACCGTTATCTGCTGACAGCGACATTGCGTGCCGATGGTTCTTCAAATTTTGCTTCGGGTGAACGTTGGGGATTCTTCCCTTCAGTTGCTGCCGGATGGCGGTTTACGGAAGAAGAGTTCTTGGCTCCTTTGAGAAATGTATTGTCTAATGGTAAATTACGTTTGAGCTATGGTGAAACAGGTAACTCCAACGTAGGAGATAAAGCTTATAGCTATTATAAAGTAGGTAACAATAATATCTTTGGCAATTCCATGATCAATGGTGTCTATTTGAGTCAACTCGGAAACAATGTTTTGACTTGGGAAACAGCCCGTGAATGGAACGTTGGTTTGGATTTAGGTTTCTTGGATGGACGTGTCAATGTAACTGCTGAATATTATCATAAAGTCGTTTCCGATTTGTTGAATGAACAGACTTTGCTGTCTTATAACGAGGTGAATAAAATCATTGCGAACGTGGGTAAGACTCAGAGTCAGGGTTTTGAATTGACGATCAATACGACTAATATCCGTAATAAGGATTTTGAATGGACATCAGACTTGACATTCTCTCTCTATCGTGACAAGTGGAAAGAACGTGATCCGAAATGGAAACCGAATGCTTATGATGAGTATAACGGATGGATGCGTTACTATTCCGGTTATTTGTCAGATGGTTTGGTTCAAGTAGGTGAAACGATCGACCATATGCCCGGTGCATTACCCGGACAGGTGAAGATCAAAGATATTGACGGATATGTTTATGAATCCGATGGTTCCATTAAAGTTGATAAGCATGGCATTCCGATGAAGACCGGAAAGCCTGATGGTAAGTTGGATGATGCAGATAAAGTGATTTACGGATCTGCTGACCCTGGATATTTATTTGGGTTTAATAATACTTTGCGTTGGAAAAACTTTGATCTCAATGTTTATTTCTATGGACAGTTTGATAAGCTTTCTGCCGGAAGTTATAAGAAACAATGGTTGAGTAATAACGTTAATGACTTGCGCCGTGGTTATAATCAGCCTACTTCAATATCGGATCTTTGGTCCTCCAGCAATCCGAACGGTACGTTACCCGGATATTTCCAGACTGAAAGTGCCTATGGGGTCGGTGACTATTATTATGAAAAGACTTGGTTCATCCGTTGTCGTAACATTACTTTAGGTTATAATATTCCTATTAAGACCAGCAAACATATTCTGTCTAACGTACGTGTGTATTTCGACGTGAACAATCCGTTTACAATCACTCCGTATACAGGTCTTGACCCGGAAACTGACATTTCAAGTTCAGAAAGTGCTCCATCTCAGTTGCAATGGGCTTACCCGAATGTTCGTACTTACAGCTTCGGTTTGGATATTACATTCTAATAGTATAAACAGTTAAAAATAAAGATAAAGTCATGAAGAAATTATTATATACAGTAATGTGCTGTTGCGCATTGGCCTCATGTACTAATTTGGATTCGGAAAGATATGATGCGATCAATCCGGATTTTTTCCCGACGAATGAAAAGGATGCGGAGGCGCTTGTTGTGGGAGGTGTTTATGCTCCTTTCCGTAGTGCGGAATATAGCGGTGTATTCAGTACGGCTCACAGTTTCCAGGTTATTGGTGATATGTCAACCGATATTGCTGTTTGTTGTTGGGTGAATGATAGCTGGATTCCGCTGACAACTCATAACTGGACTCCGAATCATTCTTATACGACTCTCAATTATACGGATTATGCCAAATATTTGGGTACAATGACATTGACATTGGATCGTATCTCAAATGTAGAAATGAGTGACGAGAAGAAGGCTTTACTGATGGCTGAAACTCATTTAGGCCGTGGTTGGCTGGCATTTTTATTGTATGATTTCTATGGGCCTATTCCAATTCCGACACTGGAAGATTTGAAGAATCCGTTGGATGAAGTAATTGAGCCGCGTGCGACTCAAGAAGAGATGACAAATTTCATTGAAACGGAATTGACTGAATCATTGAAAGGCTTGCCTACCCGTACGACACAGTTCGGACGCTTTGATAAAGGTTTGGCGTATACGATTCTAATGAAGTATTACATGCATGAGAAGAATTGGGCGAAAGCGGAAGAATGCGGCCGTGAATTGTTGAAAGCCGAATACGGTTATGGATTGATGGACAGATATGCAGATATCTTTACGCTTGAAAATGAAGGGAACAAGGAAATTATCTTTGCTTGTACGGAAGAAAGAGGTACAAATCTTCAGTTGTGGCATGACCATGCTTTACCGGGAAACTACCCGACTAAGAATGCTTCTATCCAGAAATGGGATGGTTATAAAGTCCCTTGGCCTTTCTACCGTACTTTTGAGGAAGGTGATGACCGTCTGTCTGTTTTGGTTGGCGAATATGTAGGTACTGATGGTGTATTGTTTAATGAAGAGTCTGATATCGCCAAACATGGTAACCTTTATTCTGGAGCTGTACCTGTAAAATATGGTGAAGACCCCGAATCTACAGGAGACGGCAGCCAGATCGACTTGGTTGTTTACCGTTACGCAGACGTCCTGACTTTGCTTTCTGAAGCAATTGTTCGTAAGGGAAATGCCGTAACTTCCGAAGCACTGGATCTGTTGAATCAAGTTCGTGTACGTGCCAAGCTGAATCCATATACAATGGGTGATGTAAAAGGAGTAGACGATTTCTTGCAGAAAGTATTGGATGAAAGAGGGCATGAGCTTTGGTTCGAAGGTGTCCGCCGTTCCGACCTGATCCGTCACGGACAGTTTATCCAGAATGCAAGAGACCGTGGTTGTACGACGACTAAAGATGAGTTTGTTTTATTCCCGCTGCCTCAAGCTGTAATCAACGAAGGTAAGGGCAAAATCGTTCAGAATCCAGGTTATTGATCCGATTCTTTTAGAGTCTATATTTAAATTGAGAAAGGGCCGCTTCATTTGCGGCCTTTTTTCTCTCCGTTAACAAATAAATATCATGAGCAATAAATATCTATTCAGTACACTTCTTGCCTGTTTCCTTTTGCAGGTCGGCTTACAGAACATACAGGCGCAGGATTATCCCGCCAGCCCGTTGGAGAAAGAGGGTTACCGTTTGATTTTTCACGATGAGTTTGAAGGGAAAGAGATCGACCGGACGAAATGGATTCCTGAGTATCTGCCTTCTTGGCCGAAAGACCGGACTGTCTGTACACCGACGTATGAGATGAAAGACGGGGTGGTCCGGTTGACGATCGACCGGGATTCAAAAAATGAGTTTGATAAGGGAATGTATATATCAGGTTTTATGAGTGCCAGCCGCACCGGTATGCATCACTATGATCCGAAAAGGAAAGCCCTTCATTCGATCAAGACGGAAGCTACACAAATAAACCAGTATGGCTATTATGAAATGCGTGCCAAGATGCAAGCTGGGGGCGGGGTGCATTGTGCCTGGTGGTTGATCGGGTTTGAAGATGATCCGAACCAAAGTTGCGAGATCGATATCTTTGAAATATTGGGGACTGATGTCAATCGTATCTGGTCTACCGTACACAGCTGGAAAGACTCGACGATCCAGTATCACACGGAACATCCTTGGTTCGCTAATAAGAAATTGGCGGAAGAGTTTCATGTATATGGCTTCGACTGGACACCGGAAGGTGTGACTGTGTATGTGGATGGCATACAGGTGATGACGCATAAGGCGACGATCACTTATCCGCTGGTTCAGATTATCTCTTTCTATGACAATCGGAAAGCGAAGAACGGCTGGACAGGGACTTACGATCCTTCCGTCCCGTATCCGAAGAGTTTCGATATCGACTATATCCGCATGTACAAGAAGATACCCGAAGGCTGTCAGGCAGTACCGGAAAATGAGTTACGCATCACTTCTATCGAGCCGGCACGCTTGCAGGTATCCGAAGGAAAAGCTACCTTGCGCGATATTGACGGACATGTGACACGCGAGTTGTTATACACGCCTTCGTTTGTAAATGTGCATTATAACGACGGGACGGTAACACAGCAGTTTGTGGAATGGGAACCGTTGGATGATAAAGCTTTGCGCTTGGTTCAGGATGCCGGAACAGTTATCGTGAATGGGAAGATTACCGGTCTGCCGGATGGCTTGCTGAAAGGGCAGGAGGCTACATTGATTATAACAACAACTAAAAACGATTGATATGAAAAACATTGCGACCTTTATGCTGGTTTCCGCATTGATGCTTGGATTTTTCACCTCTTGCGATTCCGGGGTGCAGCATCGTACTTTCCGGGGTATTTATGCGGATGATCCGGCTGGAATGGAAGGGCTGTATAACCCCGAAAGAGGATTCCGACTTGAAGTGGCACTGGATGTAACGGAAAAGAACTATGTCTGGGCTCCCGAAGAATATCCTGATATCACTTCTTATCTGGAAGAACAGTCCGAACTCTATGCTTCCGATAGCGTATCACTGGTTCAGACCTACTTCTATTTGACGGGAGCAGTCGGAAAAGAGTTGACAGGAGAGGATTTTCGGACAATGGGTATTTTCTTTGACAAATTAAGGTCCTTAGGCAAGAAAGCGGTCCTCCGTTTTGCTTATGAAACCCAGTTTTTGGGGCGGGCGGCTACTGGTCCTACATTGGAAGACATCATTCGCCATACGGAACAGCTCAAGCCTTTCCTTGAAGAGAATAAGGATGTGATTCAGGTTGTACAGGCTGGCATGATCGGTGCTTGGGGAGAATGGCACAGTTCTTTTCATGGTCTCGAAAAGTCGGACGATACGAAACGGACTATTTTGCAACATATCTGCCGGATGACACCGGAAGGACGGGCTGTCCAGATACGGGTTCCCGAATATAAGAACCTGCTGGATACGGCTTCTAATGATTATAAACGGATTTCTTTCCATGACGACTTTATTGTGATCAAAAAGCATCAGTGGGATGGCGGAATGTCAGAAGGTACGCCTGCTTATGAGCAGATTGTGCGTGAGTCTCCTTGTTTTCCGGTCGACGGAGAATTACCTTGGGGAACCTGGAGCATGAATGAGGACCCCGATAATCCTGAAGCCGGGTGGATCATTGATGGATTGCAAACGGCACGCCGCCTGTTCCTGCAACATTTCACTTCTCTTAGCGTGATTCATAACTATAAGGAAAAGAATACGAAAGATAAGTATTCGATGATGTACTGGAAGGAAACTCCTGTTTCCACAGAATTCCTGCGGGAGAACAAGATGCCGGTGTCGGATGGGTATTTCATCAGGAAAGATGGCTCTGTAGCGGAACGGAATGTATTCGATTATATCCGGGACCATCTCGGTTACCGTATCGAGTTGCAGGAGATGACGGCTCCGGCGGTTTTGCTTGCCGGACAGGCTAATCCTGTCGAAATATCTTTGATAAACCGCGGTTTCTCGACTTTGTTTAATGAACATCCTGTCTATCTGGTCTTGATTGACGAGTCCGGTAAGGTTTGCCATGTCGCCTTGACGGATGCGAATGTGAATGACTGGCAACCGTATGAAACGGGCGACAGCTCCTGCACTCCGCTCCTGCATACGATTTCTACCGACTTGCAGATTCCGCTTGGTCTGGCAAAGGGAATGTACAGCCTCGGCCTATGGATTCCCGACGGCTCCGCCCGTTTGCAGTATGACAATCGTTTTGCGATCCGTTGTGCAAACGGCGATACGCAGTGGTGGGTGTCTCCTGACGGAAAGTATGGCGTCAATATCTTAATGAATAAAATCTCTGTCAAATGAAAATCATCCATATCCTCGGCATGTTGCTGGTTGCGCTTGTCGTAAAAGCGGCTTCCCCTATCGAAGGGTTGCTGGAACGTATCGACAAAGGTGCGTCGCGTAAATTTATGATTGAACAGGTGAAATCTCCTGTCGATTTTTTCGAACTCGACCAGAAAGGTGACAAGGTCGTGATCCGGGGTAATAATTATGTGAGTATCGCGACCGGGCTGAACTGGTATCTGAAATATCATGTCGGAATTCATCTTTTCTGGAATGGCATGCAGGCCGAATTGCCGGAGGTATTGCCGGCAGTGAAGCAGAAAGAACGTCATGAGACGGATATGAAATATCGCTATGATTTCAACTATTGTACCTTCTCCTATACGATGGCCTTTTGGGATTGGGCGCGTTGGGAGAAAGAGATCGACTGGATGGCGTTACATGGCATTAACTTGCCGTTGGCGATGGTCGGGGTGGATGGCGTTTGGTACAATGTGCTGAGCAAGTTAGGCTATACGAAGGAAGAAATCAACGATTTTGTAGCTGGTCCCGGTTTCCAGGCTTGGTGGTTGATGAACAACTTGGAAGGTTGGGGCGGCCCGAATCCGGATAGTTGGTATAAGCAGCAGATCGCTTTGCAGAAACGGATCGTGAAGCGGATGCGTGAATATGGTATCGAACCGGTATTCCCCGGATACTCCGGTATGGTTCCTCATAATGCAAAAGAGAAGTTAGGTTTGAATGTCTCTGATCCGGGATTATGGAACGGATATCGCCGTCCGGCATTTTTGCAACCGACAGATCCGCGTTTCGAGGAGATCGCTTCCTTATATTATAAGGAGATGAACAAGCTGTACGGCAAAGCGGACTATTACAGTATGGACCCGTTCCATGAAGGCGGAAGTGTGGCCGGCGTGGATCTGGATGCAGCTGGAAAGGCCATTATGCAGGCAATGAAGAAAAATAATCCGAAAGCTGTCTGGGTGGCTCAGGCATGGCAGGCGAACCCGCGTCCGCAGATGATCGGAAATTTGGAGGCGGGAGATCTGATCGTGTTGGATCTGTTCGCGGAAAGCCGTCCGCAGTGGGGAGATCCTGCATCTACTTGGTACCGGAAGGACGGGTTCGGACAGCATGACTGGATTTATTGTATGTTGCTGAACTATGGTGGGAACGTTGGATTACACGGGAAGATGAAGCACGTGATCGACGAGTTCTATAAGGCGAAGGAAAGTCCGTTCGGTAAAACGCTGAAAGGAGTCGGCATGACGATGGAGGGGAGCGAAAACAACCCGGTCATGTTCGAACTGTTGACGGAACTGCCTTGGCGTCCGCAGCGTTTCGACAAGGATCAGTGGTTGAGGGAGTATACGGTTGCCCGTTACGGAAAGAGCAATCCCACGGTGCAGGACGCTTGGATACTGTTGAGCAATTCCATCTATAACTGTCCGGATGCAAATACGCAGCAGGGAACTCATGAATCTGTATT
>OGEU01002037.1_pt1 | contig 15390 bp, 6 predicted proteins | sample 1570651 | NCBI WGS metagenome assembly OGEU01 (sample SAMEA2582129, study PRJEB24529) | metagenome | biome: Human gut stool | place: China | collected 2011 | reverse complement strand
GCATCCGGTTATGCTGAACCGTGCTCCTACACTGCACCGTCTCGGTATTCAGGCATTCGAGCCGATCCTCGTAGAGGGTAAGGCAATCAAGCTTCATCCGCTTGTGTGTACCGCGTTCAACGCCGATTTCGATGGTGACCAGATGGCTGTTCACCTTCCGCTTTCTGTGGAAGCACAGGCAGAGTGCCGTTTCATGCTGCTCTCTCCGAACAACCTGTTAAAGCCGTCTGACGGTGGACTGGTAGCCGTTCCTTCACAGGATATGGTGCTTGGTATTTACTACCTGACACAGGAGAGACCGGGCGCAAAGGGAGAAGGCAAATTCTTCAAGAGCGTCAACGAAGCAATCCTCGCCTATGAGAATGGCGCGGTAACACTTCACTCCAGAATCAAAGTTCGCATGAGCAAGACCATGCCGGATGGAAAAAAGATTACCGGAATCGTAGAGTCCACGCTGGGACGTTTCATCTTCAACGAGATTATCCCGCAGGATCTGGGCTTTGTAGACAGAAGCATTCCGGGCAATGAATTAAAGCTCGAGGTCGATTTCCTCGTAGCAAAGAAGCAGAATAAGCAGATCCTTGAGAAAGTCATCAATATTCACGGCGCAACCAGAACTGCCGAGGTGCTGGATGCTGTTAAGGCGATGGGTTACAAATACTCCACCAGGGCGGCAATGACCGTATCCATTTCCGATATGACCGAGCCGCCGGAAAAGCCGCAGATGATCAAGGACGCCCAGGATACCGTAGACCGCATTACAAAGCAGTATAAGCGTGGTCTTATCACAGAGGAAGAGCGTTACAAGGAAGTCGTAGAGACATGGAAAGAGACGGATGAGCAGCTGACACATGCACTTCTCTCCGGACTGGATAAGTACAACAACATCTTCATGATGGCGGATTCCGGAGCCCGTGGTTCCGATAAGCAGATTAAACAGCTTGCCGGTATGCGAGGACTTATGGCAGATACAACCGGTAGAACAATCGAGTTGCCAATCAAGTCCAACTTCCGTGAAGGTCTTGAAGTACTGGAATACTTCATGTCTGCGCATGGAGCACGAAAAGGTATGTCCGATACCGCTCTTCGTACCGCCGATTCCGGATACCTGACCAGACGTCTGGTAGATGTATCACAGCATATGATCGTTCGTGAGTCTGACTGCTGTGAGGGAACAGGCAGAGAGATCCCTGGTATGTGGGTAACTGCATTCATGGATGGCAAGGAAGAGATCGAGAGCCTTCAGGAGCGTATTACAGGACGTTTCTCCTGCAATACTATCTGCGATGCCGAGGGCAATGTCCTCGTGAAGGCAAATCATATGATTACACCGAAGCGCGCGGCACTTGTTATGAGCAAGGGTGTGGATGAGAACGGAGAACCGCTTACAAAGGTGAAGATCCGTACCGTATTATCCTGCCGTTCCCACATGGGTGTGTGTGCGAAGTGTTACGGCGCCAACATGGCAACCGGCCAGGCGGTACAGGTTGGTGAGGCAATCGGTATCATTGCGGCACAGTCCATCGGTGAGCCTGGTACACAGCTTACCATGCGTACATTCCATACGGGTGGTGTTGCCGGTACCGATATTACACAGGGTCTTCCGCGTGTCGAGGAAATTTTTGAGGCAAGAAAGCCGAAGGGACTTGCGATCATTACCGAGTTCAGCGGTGTTGCCAATATCAAAGATACCAAGAAGAAGCGTGAGATCGTTGTGACGAACAATGAGACTGGAGAGAGCAAGGCATATCTGATTCCTTACGGTTCCAGAATCAAGGTTATGGACGGTGCAGTCTTAGAGGCCGGCGACGAGCTGACGGAAGGTTCTGTCAACCCGCATGATATCTTAAAGATCAAGGGTGTGCGTGCCGTTCAGGATTACATGCTTCGCGAAGTACAGCGTGTATACCGTCTGCAGGGTGTTGAGATCAACGATAAGCATATCGAGGTGATCGTGCGCCAGATGCTGCAGAAAGTCCGTGTGGAGACAAACGGAGATTCCGATATGCTCCCGGGAACATTAGTAGATACGCTTGACTTCGAGGATACAAATGAGCTTCTGGAGAAAGAGGGCAAGGAGCTTGCAGAAGGCAAGCAGGTACTGCTTGGTATCACAAAGGCTTCTCTTGCAACCAACTCCTTCCTGTCAGCAGCATCCTTCCAGGAGACCACAAAGGTTCTGACGGAAGCTGCCATCAAGGGTAAGGTTGATCCGCTCATTGGTATGAAGGAGAACGTTATCATTGGTAAGCTGATCCCGGCTGGTACCGGTATGAAGAGATACCGCAATATCAAGCTGAGCTCGGATATTGATGAGAACGAGGAGATTGCATTCGATGATTTCGACGATTTTGATGACACTGATGTGGCAGATGAGAATTACACATTAGAGGAGAATGCGCCGGAAGAGTCCGAGGATACAGAAGAATAAAGCGCAGATTATATCTGCATTACAGAATGGGGCGGCCAGACAATGTTTGGCTGTCCCATTTTTTTAGAAAAGATGTTAAAGAACCGTGAAAAGATGTCGATAAAATAGATAAGGTATAATTTAGAGTTTCATAAAATGGGACGAACGCTAAAGGGATAGATCAAAGGAGATGGCGCGTATGTACAAGGATGTATGCAAGAGAATTTCGGCGTTTATGCTGACAGTATGCCTGATTGTGACGATGGTGGAATGGCCGACGACTGTCTGGGCAGGACAGGGAACGGTAAACACCTATCAGAACGGAGACGGGGTACTGGCGGGAGCACCGTGCGAGACCCAGGCTGTAGCTGCGGTATTTACAGCGAACCGCAATGCGGACGGAGCAGAGCTGTTAGACAGTATTGACTTCTACGCACATGTGGATGATGGCGGCAAGGCAACGGCTACCGTGGAATATTACAAGGATGTAACAGGCATGGCGCCGGATGCGGGAACGAGCATTTTCCAAAAAGAAGTCAGCGTGAAGGAAGGAAAGAATACTTATTCCGCAGGGCTGGCGAATCAGGTAATGGAGAATGGTTCCAGGTTTTCTGTGATCGTCCGGTTGAGCGGGGCGTCTTTTTATGTATATGGCGGTACGGCAGAAGGAGAGAGCTATATTCTCGGCAATGCCGGCTGGCAGGATATGTATACAGTGAACGGAAGCTGTGCGGCGATAAACGCATACACCTATGATGTGACTGCAGCATCCGGGAGAAGTTCCTCCAATGCTGCAAAACAGGTGGCACCGCAGAACAGTAATGTGAAAAAGAGCGCCGCCGTAGCACTGAACAAGAACAGCATGACCATCGGTGAGGGATGGACGGATCAGGACCTCACACTGCAGAATGCCACGGGAACCGTAACGTGGGTTTCCGGCAATGAAGCGGTGGCAAAAGTAAGCAGTACAGGTAACCCGGCAACCATTGAGGGTATTGCCGCAGGAAGTACGACGATCACGGCAGCCTATGCAGGAGAAAGCTACACCTGTAATCTGACAGTCACACCGAATCTCTCAGAGGATGCGGTGACAGTCAGCCCGGAGAATCCGGTATACAACGGCGGACAGCAGATTCCATCCGTTGCGGTACAGGTGGGAGATACCATATTAAAAGAGAACGATCAGTACCAGCTTTCCTATGCACAGATGGTTGGTGGCGCGGCAGCAACGTTTGATCCTGCCACGGACACAACCGCGCTTGTGAATGCGGGAACCTATTACCTGTACATTACAGGACAGAACGGTTACAGCGGAAAGATTCAGAAGGAATACGTGATCGCACAGAAGGATATATCAGACGCGGCAGTGGAAGTGACACTGCAGGAGGGTATTAACTGGGATAAGGTGCTGACTGAAGCGGCGGCACATCCGGACAACGCTTCTGCTACACTTGCAGCCTGCATCAAAGAGGTGAAGGATACGGCGCGTGCAGATGCGGATGCCGTAGACGGCGTGAAGAATCTGGTTGAAGGAACAGATTACACGATTTCCCTCAGCAAGACAGGAAGAGGAATTACACTGACCGGTACCGGCAACTATACCGGAGAGAGATATTGCGGTGCACCGCGCAATGCGGCGGATGCGAATGTTGTTTTTGACAAGACTTCCTATGTATATACCGGAAGTGAGTGGACGCCGGCATTCCAGCTTCTGGTTGACGGGGAGACCATTTCCCAGGCGGATTACGATGCGGTATATTCCGACAATGTCAATGTCGGACAGGCCACGTTGACGATTACCGGAAAGAATTCTCTTTACGGAACAAAGACGGTAAATTTTGAGATCAAGGCAAAAGATATTGGCAACAAGGATCAGGAAGAAGTTGGCATGGCTGTGTCTGTGACGGCTGCTGCGGCAGGAGGAGCGGACAAGGAGCCGGTCATCACTGCAACCTACAACGGCATGACGCTGGAGAAGGGGACGGATTACACCGTCGGAACAGATATTATCAATGCCGGAAACGGAACCTACCGCCGTGTCATCACCGGTATCGGAAACTATCAGGGAACCTACACGGTGGAGTATCAGGCGGCAGGCGCTGATCTCTCAGACCTGATCCAGAAAGTGACGGCAGCGGCTGTAACTTATAACGGCAATGCACAGACACCGGAACCGGACATTACCTGGAAGAGCGGCAACAACGATCTGGGACTGGTTGAGGGAACGGATTACTCCGTTACTTACGCAAGCAACACGAATGCAGGAACAGCAACCATTACGCTGCAGGGTATGGGAACATACGGCGGTGCAGTGACCGGTAAATTCACAATCGAGCAGGCGGACATGTCAAAGGCGGTATGCTACTATGTGGATGCCGATGGCTCCGAGGTAAGCACTGCAAACTATAAGATGGAATATTCTCCGGACGGAGCAGACGTGAAGCCGAAGGTGGTTGTAAAGTTTGCGCAGGGCGCGGACATGGTAACACTTCCGGAGTCGGACTACAAGCTGACCTATTCTGCGGATACCAAGATATTTGCAGGTACGGCGAGCGTTGAGATTGCGCCGAGCGATTCCAACAGCAATTTTAAGACCGGTACAACGAAACGTCTGACGTATACGATTGCCCAGTGCAATCTTACAAGCACGAAGATTACTGCCAGCATTGACAGAGAGCTGTTTGACTATACGGGAGCAGAGATTGCGCTTCCGACAGAGAGTGTTGTATATCATTCCGCATCAAAGACAGATCATACACTGAAAAAGGGAACCGATTATACGGTGGCATGTTCACCGACAACGGTAAAAGACATCGGAACCTACACGATGACGATTACCGGAAGCGGCAACTATACAGGCGTTGTTACCAAGACGTTTGAGGTTACAGCGGTAGATATCCAGACACTGATCAACGACAAGAACCTTAAGGTAACCAACAGCGCGGACAGGATGGTGACAGGATATGACGGACCATACTGGGCAATGCTGTGGTATTCCAACAATAAAAACGATAATCAGCTTGAGATTTCACTCACGGATAACCAGGGCAATACGCTGGTAAAAGGAACTGATTACGAATTAAAGTATGACGGCATCAAGGATATTTCAAAAGAAGGAAGCACTGCTTCGGTAACGATTACCGGAAAGGGCAAATTCTATGGCAAACAGGAGATCAAGTATCTGCTCGCATCCAAGCTTGATGAGGATTATGATGTATCGGTGAATCCGGCAGAAAACCCGGTATACACAGGAGATCCGATTACGCTTGCTGCGGATGAGATTTCGGTATCGGACGGCGGATTCGGACTCTGGAAGAGCGTCCTTGAGCAGGGAACAGATTATACGGTCAACTACAGTGACGGAACCAACGCGGATCAGGCGATCAATGCCGGGGAGGCGACGGTTACAGTAGAGCAGATCCCGCTGGAGGATCAGCCGACGGCAAACGGATGCTATGTGTACAGCGACGGCGCCACAAAACTGAGTGCAACCTTTACGATTCGTCCGAAGGACATTGCAACCGGTGTTTCCTACGAGGCGATCAAGAAAGCGTACGACGGAAATGCAGTGACCCTTACAGAAAGTGAGATAAAGCTTACTTATAATAAGAAGACATTGACTGCGCCGACCGACTATTCGATCGTGGCTGGCAGCTACGCGAACAACGAGAAACCGGGACCGATGGCAAATGTGACCATACAGGGTAACGGCAACTACACAGGAACGAAGATTATTGTATTCACCATCAGCGGAAAATCCCTGGACGAGATCATCAGCTGGAAGGTGGATGAGAACGAGACGACCTACACCGGCGAGCGTCTGTATCCGAAGATCACCGAGCTGACGCTGAGCGATGGAACAAAGCTTACGACAGCCGATGAGATCGAGAAAGTGATCGCGTATGACGAGTCTTCCTACGCGGACAACCTGAATGCCGGCGAGGCATCCATCACCGTTTCCGGTAAGGGAGATTACTACGGAACAGATGACAGAATATTGACATTTGCGATTCTGCCAAGAAGCCTGGACAACAACTGCACGCTTGGCGGATTAAAGTCCAGCTACACTTACACTTCGGAAGAGATTACACCGGTACCTGCGGTACAGTGCACAGATCTGAAGAAAAAGCTCGGCGAGGATGATTACAAGATTTCCTACGAGAATAATGTGGATGCCGGGACCGCGACGATGACGATTACCGGAAAAGGAAACTATCAGGGAACCTTTACGAAAGATTATACGATTGCGCCGAAGAATCTGGCAGAGCCGGAGGTAAAGATCGCACCGATCGACGCGCAGGAGTACAACGGAATGGCTGTCACACCGGCACCGTCGGTAAGCTACGAATTTGGAGACGGAACCTATGCGTTAAGCCCGGTCAACGATTACACGGTGGCTTACGCGAACAACAAAGGAACCGGAACCGCAACGGTGACAGTGACCGGAACCGGCAACTTTACCGGAAGCAAGACGGCAGAATTCAGAATTGGCCAGCTCATCACAAACGAGACCAAATTTACGATCAGCTGCCCGGCACTCACCGACGGCACACAGTATGTTTATGACGGAAGTGCATTTGAGCCGGAGGTGACGGTAACACGGATCGAGGGCAACAAAAAGCTGGTAAAAGATTCTAACTATTCCGTGACATATACGGATAATATCCACGCGGGAACCGCAACGGTAAGCGTGGAAGGTCTGGGAGGATACGTCGGTGTATGGCAGAAGACTTTTGCGATTGCACCGAGAGATCTTACGGACAGCAGCGTAGAGCTCTCTGTCGGCGGAGTGACCGATGGAAGTTATCAGACACAGTATACCGGAAGCCCGGTAGAGCCTGAAGTGGAGCTTACTTATGACGGACAGAAGATCAGCACGACGGATTACACGGTATCCTACGGGGCGGATCATACCAGCCGCGGAACCGTGACGCTGACGGCAACGGCAAAGGACGGTACGGACTTTACAGGATCGAGAAGCACAACCTATACGATCACACTTGCAAGTATTGGCAATGGCGGATATACACCGGCAAACGGCTTTAAGATCGGAGCGATCGAACCGCAGCCGCTGGTGGACGGAACGGCAACACCGCAGCCGAAGCTGTACTATAACGGAACAGAACTTGTCATGGGTACGGATTATATCTGTACTTATGAGAAGAACGACAGCATTGGTTCCGACGCGGTTGTCATTCTTAAGGGAATCGGCAATTACACAGGAAGCGTGAAGAAGACCTTTAAGATCTGCGCAAACATTGCGGACGCCGAGATTACCGTTCCGGATGAACTGTGGTTCAAAGATTATGTGAATGCCGGAGAGACGGACATTGCAATCGGCGATAAGAACATCACGTTTGACGATCAGATCAGTGTTGTGCTGAACGGAACAACACTTCAGAAAGATACCGACTATACGCTGGTCTATGCAGACAACAGCTGGGTCGGCAACGCAGTAGTTACCATCAAGGGTATGGGAGGCTTTGCGGGAAGCGTGGAGAAGACGGTTCCGATCAAAGCGGATCTTTCGGAGGCAGGCATTCAGGTGGCAATCGGAGATCAGCAGTATACCGGAGATCCGGTGGAGGCAATCCCGAGCATCAGCTACTACGGAACAGAGCTGACATCCGGAAAGCACTTTGTGATTCATACATACGAAAACAACGTGAAGATCGGTGATAAGACTGCGAGCGTGACGGTAATCGGAAATGAGAAAAACGGATTTACCGGAACACTCACAGAGAATTTCAGCATTGTTGCAAATGCGGGAATTCTGGAGGTAAGCGGTGTAGAGAGCAGCTACCTGTACCGCGGAACACAGATCCGCCCGCAGGTTACCGTTAAGATAGGGAACAAGACACTGTCCACGTCCGATTATGATGTGACCTATGGAGAGAATATCAAGGCGGGAACAGACGGCGGAAGCATTATGGTAAAGGGTAAGAACGAGTATGCTGGTCTGATCAAGCTGGTAACCTTTGATATTAACCCACTTCAGATGGACGACCTGAAGGTGCTTGACGGAACGCAGAACGCGATCGGAAGCAGAGAGTACACCGGTAAGGAGATTGTGCCGGAGTTCTCATTGAAGACAACCATCGGATCAACGGATTACATTCTGCCGGCAAGAAGCTATACCATTGCAAAGAAGGCAGACGCGGATAATACGAATGTAGGAACCGGTACAGTCGTGATTACCGGTGATGGAAGCAACGTAATCGGAAGCCGTGAAGTATCCTTCCAGATCGTGGCGAAATCATTGGCAAAACCGTCATCCGGCACCGACCTGATTGCGGTAGAAGTGATTCCGGACAGCTTTTCTTATGACGGAACGGAAAAGAAGCCGACTGTTCTTGTGACATATCAGTACGGAACAGAGGTTGAGGTACGTCAACTGACAGAGGGAAGCGATTTTACCGTTGCATACAGCAACAATATCAATGCAGGAACAGCGACAGCGGTGATTTCCGGTATCGGAAATTATACGGGATCCCGCACCGTGGAATACACGATTACGGAGAAGAGCTTTGACGGAGCGATTGTCACGTTCCCGAACGGAACTTCCTATCCGTATATGGGAAGCGACAACGGGGTGGAACCGGAAGTGCAGGTAACACTGGACGGCAATGTACTCACAGCGGGTACAGATTATGAGGTATCTTATCAGAACAACAAGGCGTGCGGCACAGCGACTGTGACCGTGACCGGAAAAGGAAGCTATGCGGGAAGCGTAACGGCACCGTTTACCATCGTAAGCCACGATATTGCGGCGGCGGATGTGACGGTGGATCCGATTCCGAATCAGGCATACACGGGTCAGCCGGTAATTCCGGAAGTGAAAGTGACCTGCGGCGATTATACCTTAAAGCAGGGTGAGGACTACACGCTGAGCTTTGACACGGACAACACAGAGATCGGCACCGTTCTGATGCGGATCAACGGAACCGGTGGATTTACGAATTACCGCCAGGCCACATTTAATATTGCGAGCGACATCAGCCAGGCGGAGGTCATAGGACTTGACGACAGCTATCCGTTTACGGGAAGCGCATATACGCCGGACGATCTGGGCATTACAGAGGTACGCATCGGCGAAACGGTCCTTACAACAGACTCCTACAGCTTTGCATTTGATGAAAACAGCGATGGCATGAGCGCCGGAACACAGACCCTTCTTCTGATCGGTCAGGGAAGCTACGGCGGAACCAAGAAATGCACCATCGAGATTACGCCGAAGGACATCACCGATGAAGATGTGGTGATGAGCGGATTTGAGGACACGGTATCCTACTCAGAGCAGATTACACAGAACGTAACGTTCCAGTGGGGTGAGATCGCACTCGTAAGAGACACCGATTACACCGTAACATGCAGACCGGCAGGAGTGGCAGGAACCTACGAGATGGAGGCAGCCGGAACCGGCAACTATACAGGAACCGTTACAAAACAGTTTTCCGTAGACCAGACGCCGATCGACGGACTGGAAGTGAAGGGTGTTTCTTCTACTTACACTTATACCGGAAAAGCAATCACACCGGAGCCGGAAGTATGGGCAGACGGCGTGCAGCTGGAAAAAGATAAGGATTACACGGTATCCTATGAAGACAACATCAACGCGGGTGTAGCGAAGCTGGTAATCACAGCAAGCGGAACCCATTATGCAGGTACTAAGGAACTGAGCTTCCAGATCCTGCGCAAGAGCATACATCTGTGCGACATCGGTTCGATTCAGACACAGGTATATACCGGATCTGACATCAAGCCGACCGTGACGGTGGAAGATGACGGCAAAGCCCTGGAACTTTTAAGCGACTACACACTGATGTATTCCAACAACCGCAAGGCAGGTACCGGTGTGGCGGCAGTTGCAGGAAAAGGCAATTACACGGCAACAAAGAACCTGACGTTTGACATCAGACCGTGCGATGCGGGCGCGGCGGTTGTGACAGGCGCATCCGCAGACAGTCTGTCCATCAGCTGGACGGGCGACGGTGCCGTGACGGGATACGAAGTATACCGTGCCGGCGCAGATGGAAAGTGGCAGCAGGTAACGCGTACCAGAGACGCTTTCTATACCGATAAAAAGCTTGCGGCAGAGACAACATACTCTTATAAAGTAAGAAGCTACCTGGTGGCGGACGGCGAGACTTACTATGGTGAGTTTACCGGAGCAGTTACCGGAACAACCACAAAATAAAGACAGAGAGGAGGGAGAGCGGTTCCGATCATGGCGGCATATAAGATAGGGAATTTTACATTTGACACAGAAGAGGAATATGCCAGAGGACTCGAAGATGCGAAGAAAATCGAAAAGATTCAGAGCACCGTCGATCTCAATGAACCGGAAACCGCTCTACGCCTCTATTGGCTGATCCGAACAGGGAAGATCAAGTTCGGCAGCAAAGTCGGCAAGAAATTTTTTCTTGATATTGCAGATGCCGTGGCAAAATCCGCGGCAAAAAATATAACGCAGGCACAGGCACCGGAACAACAGGCGGGGGAGGAACCCCGGCAGGGGGCGCAGGACCGCAGCAGAAAGATTCTCGGTGCGGTGTGTGTGACGGCCGCATTTCTATGTTTTGGCTGGTATTTCTGGTCAGATTACACGAATCACCGCGGCAGTCAGGCGAATGAGTATTTGAAGATGTTAAAAGAAAATCCGACAGAAGCTGCAGAGATGGTGGACAATGACACCTTTTTTTCGGAGGACGCACCGGAACTTGCGGCGGGATTAGACCAGACGGAGCGGGAGAACGAACCGCCTCCTCCGGTTCTGCCGGAATATGAAGCCATCGTGGCGCAGCACAGTGATTTTGCCGGATGGATCACCATTGACGGGACGAAGATTGACTATCCGGTCATGCTTACCCCGAATGACGGGGATTATTATCTGAAGCGCAATGTAAACGGGGAGGACGATATCAACGGAACCTTGTTTATGGATCCGAGAACGGATCTGGTGCAGCGCAGCACCAATATTATTATCTACGGACACAACATGAAAAGCGGTGCGATGTTCGGAAGTCTCAAGAAGTATCTGGATGAAGATTACTGGAGGGAGCACGCGCAGATCAGATTTGATACAATTTATGAGAAAGGCACCTATGAAGTGTTTGCCGTCTGTCTGGCAAAGGTGCAGTACCGAAATTCACAGGAATTTCGTTATTATGATTTTATACAGGCGGATTCCGAGGAGGCGTTTAACGACTACCTCGATCATATCATACAACTCTCGGTGTTTACCGGAACAGATCTGCCGGTCTACGGGGACGAGCTATTGACCCTGTCGACCTGTAACAATTTTACAGAAGACGGAAGACTGTTTCTGGTGGCGAAGAAATGCAGGGAAGCAGAGTAAAAGCGTGGGATCGCGCGTGAGGTTTACGGGCGGGCTGCGGCGAAATAAAGGATGATGGGAGAGAGTGCTAATGAAATACCGGATAAAACGAAAAATAGGTTATGTGCTGGTCGTTGCCATGCTTGTGGTGATGATCTATCCCGGAGAGCTCAGTGCAGCGTCCGGTCAGGAGGACGGATTTGTCATAAAAGGGACAACCCTGCAGGGGTATGTCGGAGCGGAGAACGCAGTTGTCATTCCGGATAACATCACGAAAATTGATGACGATGTATTCCTCAATACGACGATCACATCGGTGGAGATCCCGGACAGTGTGACAACCATCGGAGATAACGCATTTGCAGGATGTGAATATCTGACCGAGGTTACGGTTCCGGACAGCGTGACAAAGATCGGAGACAATGTGTTCTACGGCTGTACCAGTCTGGAAAGTGCAACGTGGGAGAGCAAGGAAGGAATCGGCGATGGCACATTTGCGGAGTGTGTAGGACTGACGGACTTAAGTATTTCCAAGGAACTTCCATCAATCGGAAAAGAAGCATTTAAAAATTGTGAGTCCCTCGAGAGTATCGTGATACCCGAGGCGACCAAAACCATTGCGTCGGACGCATTTGACGGATGTGTCAACATGCAGTCTATTGATGTGGAAGAGGGAAATACATACTTTATGTCATACGACAATGCGCTCTACACGGCGAACGGGGTTACGTTATACCGTTGCCCGCAGGGTGCGAGAACCATCGAGGTATATGACGGCACCAAGATGATCGGTGAAAATGCATTTTACGGCTGCAAGCTTGGAAAAGTCACACTTCCGGAGAGCGTGACAACCGTGGAAGATGGTGCGTTTGACGGCAGTGAGATTCAGACACTCTGCCTTGGCAAAGCCTTAGAAACGTTTGGCGAGCAGAATACTTCTTTCAAGATCCACTCGATTGAAGTGCCGGGAAGCGCTCCGGCTGCACCGAAGCTGGTGGAGACGTACGGTGCGATTGTGGTGACGGATTATAAGCCGGACGACACCGAGGATACGGAGAAACCGACCGAGGACACGGAAAAGCCGACGGAAGACACGGAGAAACCGACCGAGGATACAGAAAAGCCGACGGAGGATACGGAGAAGCCGACCGAGGACACGGAAAAACCGGCAGATGACAATAACAACAATAACAACAATAACAACAATAACAACGACAATAATAACAGCGGTAACAACAATAACAGCGGCGACAACAGCAATAACAATAACAGCAGTAATAACAATAGCAGCAATAACAGCAGCAACACGAGCAGTGGTAATAACAGCAGCAGTACGGGCAGCGGAAGCGGCAGCAGCGGAAAGAGTAACGGCACATCATCTGGAAGAGGCAGCGGAAGCGGCAACGGCAGTGGAAGAGGCAGCGGTGCGGTAAAGGGCAGTGCCGGAGCGGCAGGCGCACGGAGCAGCGGTACCGGATCGGCGGCAGCGACGACGGCGGAGACACAGGGAGATGTGCAGCCGACAGCGGCGGAAGTGCCTGCGACGACCAGATTTGCAGAGCAGGGAACCGCATATATCACCGGAAATGAGGAACTGAAGGGCTGGGATGCGATTTACACGCAGATGACGGTGGCGGATCCAGGTTCAACGATCTATATTACCATGAACGGCACCACGGTTGTGCCGAAGGATATTCTGACACTGGCGGCAGATAAGCAGCTGACGCTGGTTCTGGATATGGGAAATGGAATCTCATGGACGATTGACGGAAGCAGCATTGACACAAGCGTTGTAGCAGATACGGATTTTGGCGTGGAACTGGGAACAAGCAATGTGCCGGCGAACCTGCAGAGCACAGTAACCGGAAGCGGATGGTCAACGCAGATGCATCTGGCGCACGACAACCTGTTTGGCCTGACGGCGCAGCTGACCGTAAATGTCGGTGCGGCGAACGCCAATAAGCTGGGCACTTTGTTCTATTATAATGTAGATAATCAGATCCTGGAGTATATGGGACAGTCTGATACAGATGCGGACGGCAATGTGTCATTTTCCTTTGTGCATGCGTGTGATTATGTCATCGTAGTGGATGAGCGTCACTCGGATTCAACGGCGCAGGCAACCTCCGGGTTTGTGATTACACCGGCAGGCGGAAGCCAGGCGGAAAGCCAGCCGGCAGAGACGACGGAAGCGGCGGAGACGGAGCAGCCGGCTGATAATGCGCAGGCGGCGGATGACTCGCAGGTAAAGGATGAGACGCCGAAGACCGGACAGTCGTTAAATCCGAAATATGTTCTGTGCATCGGTGTGATGCTGCTGGGAATCTATATGATTCTGACCAGTGAGAGACAGGAGAAGCAGAGAAAACGAGCAAATGGCTGACCGTTTGGTATAAACATGTAAAAATGTGGAAGAATAGATGGAAGATATCCGTTGGGAGTTTTCCATCTTTTCTTTTTGCATGCAGAACTCTTTTTTACCCGCGTATTCCGCGAAATTCAAGGAAATTTTGGAAAAGAACTTGACAAAAAAAGATAGGGTTAATATAATGATTTAGCGTGCATACGTACGCCGAGATCAATTTATGATCTCATACAAATAAAACAGGAGGTGAAAATAATGCCAACATTTAACCAGTTAGTAAGAAAAGGACGTCAGACATCTGTTAAGAAGTCTACAGCACCTGCACTTCAGAGAGGTTACAACTCTTTACAGAAGAAGCCAACCAATACTTCTTCCCCGCAGAAGAGAGGTGTATGTACTGCTGTTAAGACAGCTACTCCTAAGAAACCTAACTCAGCTCTTAGAAAGATCGCCAGAGTACGTCTTTCCAACGGAATCGAGGTTACAAGCTATATCCCGGGTGAGGGACATAACTTACAGGAGCACAGCGTTGTTCTGATCCGTGGTGGTCGTGTTAAGGATTTACCAGGTACAAGATATCACATTATCCGTGGTACACTTGATACTGCCGGTGTCGCTAACAGAAAGCAGGCTCGTTCCAAGTACGGAGCCAAACGTGAAAAAGCAAAGAAGTAATCTCTGCCATTTAATGTGATTAACAAACGATTATAAGGAGGAAATTAACAATGCCGAGAAAAGGTGCTGTTCCGAAGCGTGATGTACTGCCGGATCCAGTGTATGGAAATAAGACAGTTACACGTTTCATCAATAAAGTTATGCTTGACGGCAAAAAGGGCGTTGCAGAATCCATCGTATATGGAGCCCTTGATATTTGCCGCAGCAAATTGGACAAAGAACCGATCGAAATTTTCGAACAGGCTCTCAATAATGTAATGCCGGTATTGGAAGTACGTGCCCGCCGTGTCGGCGGTGCCAACTACCAGGTGCCGGTTGAAGTTCGCGCAGAACGCCGTCTGACCCTCGGTATCCGCTGGATGGTCAACTATTCCCGTCTGCGCAGCGAACGTACCATGGAGGAACGTCTGGCAGGAGAACTGATGGATGCTTTCAACAATACGGGCGCAGCAGTAAAGAAGAAAGAAGATACACATAAAATGGCTGAAGCCAATAAGGCTTTTGCCCATTATCGCTGGTAATTGATAAGGAGCAAATATCGTGGGCAGAGAATATCCGCTTGAAAAAACAAGAAATATCGGCATCATGGCTCATATTGATGCT
>OGEU01002036.1_pt1 | contig 15393 bp, 11 predicted proteins | sample 1570651 | NCBI WGS metagenome assembly OGEU01 (sample SAMEA2582129, study PRJEB24529) | metagenome | biome: Human gut stool | place: China | collected 2011 | reverse complement strand
GGATTCTTCCATGCATCCACCATAGCTTTCCACTCGTCAAGATCAGGTTTTGGACTATCAAGACCAAGGCATTCGCAGGCAACGTCTGCTAAATGTTCTTCCTCAAGCATAAGCGGAACCTCATATAATACGTCACAGTTCAAATTTTCTAATACGTGGCTGACTGGAACATTACAGAACAGACCGATCTTAGCCTTCATCTGGTCGCCCATTGGGTAATCGCTGCGGCACATGATGACATCTGGCTGAAGTCCCATTCCCTGAAGCTCTTTAACGCTTGCCTGTGTAGGCTTTGTTTTCAGCTCCTGAGAAGCAGACAGATACGGGATCAGGGTAACATGAATCAGCATAGAATTGTTGCGGCCAACCTCATGCTGGAACTGACGGATAGACTCTAAAAATGGCTGACTCTCGATATCACCGACAGTACCGCCAACCTCGATAATGGCAATTTCTGTCTTATCAGTTGTAAAATTGCGGTAGAAACGATCCTTAATTTCATTTGTGATGTGAGGGATTACCTGCACGGTACCGCCGCCGTAATCGCCACGGCGCTCGCGCTGCAGTACGCTCCAGTAAACCTTTCCAGTTGTAACATTAGAATTGCGGGTGAGGCTTTCATCGATAAAGCGCTCATAGTGACCAAGATCAAGATCAGTCTCAGCGCCGTCATCGGTGACAAACACCTCTCCGTGCTGAACCGGGTTCATAGTTCCTGGGTCAATGTTGATATAAGGGTCGAATTTTTGCATGGTAACGGTGTAGCCGCGCGCCTTTAACAGACGGCCAAGTGATGCGGCAGTGATTCCTTTTCCAAGTCCGGATACGACGCCTCCGGTGACAAATACGTACTTAACAGGCATAATTACCTCCTTTGAAGAAAAAATAAAAGTGTCAATAGTAAATAATGCATGGATAAATTGGGTGACTATTCAGAACCCTATTCACAAAAACAGAGTTATTATACAACCATTTTTTTTTCAGCGCCACTATTATTTCACAGAAATTTTATTGCAATATTGGATGTTCAATTATATAATAGTTACAGTTTACTTCTCATGTATGTTTCTTAGACTTTGCTAAAGCAGCTTTATAAGGCACGCATGATAGGTACTGAAAATGAAGAAAGGTGAGGAACGAATGGACGACAGGGAAAGAAAACCTGATAACAGGAATAACAAAAAACGAAATTATCAGTTGTATGTAATCTTGGCGATTGTAGCAGCAGTTACAGTTGCACTGATAACAGGACTGGATTCTCTGGTCAAGAAAAGTACGACAAAAAAGGTAACGTATGATGAATTTGTGGAAGCAGTAGAGGAAGGAAAGGTAGATTCAGTAAAGATTTCCAGCGCAAGAGTAACATTTACGCTGACAGATGATCTTCGTATGACCTACTATACGCCATATCTTCCAGATTCAAATTTACTTCCTATGCTGAATGAGGCAGGTGTAGAATATACGGGTACAGAGGATAGCTCAGGCTCAGCTATACTTGAATTTATTTTAATGTACATTTTGCCGTTTGCATTGATCTGGATTCTGATGGGATTTTTTATGCGCCGTATCGGAGGCGGTTCAGGCGGCATGATGGGTATTGGAAAGGCGAACACAGCAACTAATATGAGCCGTGCAACTGGTGTAACATTTGCTGATGTGGCTGGTGGGGATGAAGCGAAGGAAGCATTGACAGAGATTGGATATTTGTTATACAATCCACAGAAATATGTGCAGATCGGTGCCAAGCTGCCGAAGGGCGCACTTCTTGTAGGTCCTCCAGGAACAGGAAAGACGTTACTTGCAAGAGCCGTTGCAGGCGAGGCGAAGGTTCCGTTTTTCTCATTGTCAGGTTCTGATTTTGTAGAAATGTTTGTAGGTGTTGGTGCATCAAGAGTGCGTGATTTATTTAAGACTGCACAGCAGAATGCACCGTGTATCATTTTTATTGATGAGATCGATGCTATTGGTAAGACAAGAGATACACGATACGGTGGAAATGATGAGCGTGAGCAGACATTAAACCAGCTGCTCTCTGAGATGGATGGATTTGATGCTTCTAAGGGAGTGCTTGTCATGGCAGCGACTAATCGTCCTGAAATTCTTGATAAGGCACTTCTTCGTCCGGGTCGTTTTGACCGACGTGTCATCGTAGATAAGCCTGATCTTAAAGGACGTATTGCAATCTTAAAGGTTCATGCAAAGGATGTGCGCATGGATGATTCTGTTGATTTAGAGGCAATTGCGCTTGCAACAAGCGGTGCTGTAGGTTCAGATCTTGCTAATATGATCAACGAGGCAGCAATAACTGCAGTAAAAAGAGGAAGTCAGGTGGTATCTCAGAAGGATCTTCTTGAGGCAGTCGAGGTTGTCCTTGTCGGTAAGGAAAAGAAGGACCGCGTCATGAATCAGAAAGAAAGACGTATCGTTTCCTATCATGAGGTTGGCCATGCACTTATCAGTGCACTTCAAAAGGATTCAGAACCTGTACAGAAAATCACAATTGTACCAAGAACAATGGGTGCGCTCGGCTATGTAATGCAGACACCGGCAGAGGAAAAATTCCTAAACTCCAAGGAAGAAATCTTAAACATGGTTGTTATGGCGCTTGGAGGACGTGCCGCAGAGGAACTTGTCTTTAACAGCGTGACAACTGGTGCATCAAATGATATTGAGCAGGCAACTGCCTATGTAAGAAACATGATCACAATGTATGGCATGTCAGAAGAGTTTGGTCTGATGGCACTCGAGACAGTAGAAAACCAGTACTTGGATGGACGCAGAGTGTTAAATTGTGCTGATGCAACGGCCGCTCAAATTGATCAGGTAGTAAAGGAAACGCTTAAGAAATGCTATGAGCAGGCAAAGCAGCTGCTTTCTGAGAATAGAGAGGTCATGGATCATCTGGCAGAGTTCTTAATTAAAGAAGAGACAATTACCGGAAAAGAGTTCATGGAAATCTTCCATAAATATCGTCTGGAGCAGATGGAGCGCCAGGTTGGTATGGATGTATCAGATAACACAAACGAATAAAGAACAAAACATATTGATTTAATCTATTATGGACGCTCATTTATAAAAGAAGCACAATTTTTTTAAAAGTTGAATTTGCTTTGCTTATGAATGGGCGTTTTTTTAAGGAGTACGTATGGATCAAGATGATTTTTTAGCACGAAAAGAGCAGATATTAAATCGCAATTCTGCGAAGAATTTCAAAGAATTTAATATTGAAAATGAATTAAAAAAGTTGCCTGCAAAGCCAGGAGTCTATCTTATGCATGATGCCTCGGACGAGATTATTTATGTCGGAAAGGCGATTAAGCTTTGTAATCGTGTACGCCAGTATTTTCAGCGCAGTAAAAAGCCGTCTTCCAAAATCGAGCAGATGGTTTCTCATGTTTCATATTTCGAATATATTGTAACAGATTCTGAAATGGAGGCATTAATTTTAGAGTGCAATCTGATAAAGAAACATCGTCCGCGCTATAATACGATGCTTATGGATGACAAGGCATACCCGTATATTAGAATTACAGTCGATGAAGATTTTCCAAGAGTTATGCTTGCGCATAAGCAGGTGCGTGATAAGAGCCGTTATTTTGGACCATATCCGAGCGGACTGGCTGTTAAGGACACACTAGAACTAGTGCATAAGCTCTTTGGAATTCGCACCTGTAATCGTGTTTTGCCGCGCGATCAGGGAAAGGAACGTCCTTGCTTGAATTATCATATCGGTCAGTGTATGGGACCATGCCAGGGGTATGTCACAAAAGAGGAATATGGGAAACAGATTGACCGTGTGATTTCGCTGCTTAATGGAAATTATGTGCAGCTGAGAAAAGAACTCGAGGAAAAAATGAAAGCTGCGGCGGCAGAACTTGAGTTTGAAACGGCTGCAAAATACAGAGATCTTGCAGAAAGCATTACAAAAATTGCCCAACAGCAAAAGATTACAGACAGCAGTTCATTAAATGACCGTGATGTGATTGCCAGTGCAATAGAAGGCGCTGATGCAGTTGTACAGGTCTTTTTTGTCCGTGAAGGCAAGCTGATTGGCCGTGATCACTATCATGTCAGCGTAGCCGGCGGTGATACCGAGGCAGATGTTTTAAGCAGCTTTGTAAAACAATATTATGCAGGAACACCATTTCTTCCCGGTGAAATTTATATTCCATGCGAGCTAGAGGATATGGAAGTGATTGGCAGTTGGCTAACGAAAAAACGTGGCAAAAAGGTTGAAATTCTAGTGCCCAAGCGAGGCCGTAAGGAAAAAATGCTTGAACTTGCTGCGCAGAATGCAAAGATTGTTCTGCGTCAGGATAAGGATCGCATAAAGCGAGAAGGGGCGCCATGCAAAGGGGAGATAATGGAAATCGAAGGCTGGCTAAACTTGACGCATATTGACCGCATAGAAGCATATGATATTTCTAATACAAGTGGTATGGAATCAGTTGGATCTATGGTTGTTTTTGAAGGTGGAAAGCCAAAAAGAAACGATTATAGAAAGTTCAGGATAAAAAGTGTGCAGGGTCCAAATGACTATGCTTCAATGTATGAGGTGCTGACAAGACGTTTCGAGCGTGCGAAAGCAGTTAGTGAAAACACATCCGACAGTTTCTTGCGTCTGCCAGACGTCATCATGATGGACGGTGGACGAGGTCAGGTCAATATGGCGCTTGAAGTCTTGGGAAAATTGGAAATGTCCATTCCAGTATGCGGCATGGTAAAGGATGATCATCATCACACAAGAGGCTTGTATTATAATAACGTAGAGCTTCCAATCGACACACATTCAGAAGGATTTCATTTAATTACACGCGTGCAGGACGAGGCACATCGCTTCGCCATTGAATACCATAAAAGTCTGCGCGGCAAAAAAGAAATTCATTCTATTTTAGACGATATTCCAGGCATAGGACCAAAGCGCAGACTGGCATTAATGCGTCAGTTTGGAGATATTAATGAAATCCGCGAGGCCACAGTCGCACAATTAGTAGATGTCGAAGGGATGAACGAGCGCGCCGCCGAGTCGGTCTATGAGTTTTTTCATTCAGTGGTTTACAAAACGGACACAAATTGATACAATGAAGAAAAAAAGGAGAAAAATTTATGAGCGGAGTTACGATTTCAGCATTAATTAAAAAGATGAATTTGGAACTTTTGACAAAAGAGATAAATACAGATAAGATCAAACTGTATCATCCGGATGTTAATCGTCCGGCACTGCAGCTGGCGGGTTATTACGAGCACTTTGATCGTGAGCGTGTTCAGCTGATTGGTGTTGTTGAGTATACCTATATGCAGCGCATGACAGAAGAGCAGCGTCTGGAAAATTATGAAAAGTTGCTTTCAAGCGAGATTCCATGTATCATCTTTTCCACAAATAATAGACCTGGTGAGACATTTTTAAAGATTGCAAGCAAATATAGGGTTCCTGTTATGCTTTCTGAGAAAAAGACCTCTCCTTTGATGGCAGAGATAATTCGTTGGTTAAATGTTGAGCTGGCACCGACAATCTCAATTCATGGTGTGTTAGTCGATGTTTATGGTGAAGGTGTGCTGATTACTGGAGAGAGCGGCATTGGAAAGAGCGAGGCAGCGCTGGAACTTATAAAGCGAGGCCATCGTCTTGTATCTGATGATGTTGTAGAGATACGTAAGGTAAGTGATGAGACATTAGTTGGAAGTGCACCAGATATCACAAGACATTTTATCGAGCTTCGAGGCATAGGAATTATCGATGTTAAGACATTGTTTGGTGTCGAGGCAGTTAAAAACACGCAGGCAATCGATATGGTTATTAACTTGGAGGATTGGGATAAGGATAAGGAATATGATCGTCTTGGCCTGGAGGATCATTATACAGAGTTTCTTGGAAACAAGATCGTCTGCCACAACATTCCAATTCGTCCGGGCAGAAACCTTGCGATTATTGTAGAGTCAGCGGCTGTCAACTACCGTCAGAAGAAGATGGGCTATAATGCAGCCAGAGAGCTGTATAATCGTGTACAGCAAAATCTTGCCAGGAGAGATGACGATTGATGGAATTTATGGAAATGGAAAGACAATTACAGGATAATGTTACAAAGAGGCTTCAGGCTATTTTAGAACCAGAGGATCTTCTTTTTGATGAGCCGATGAAGGACTACACGACTTTTCGAGTTGGAGGACCGGCAAAATGGATGGCAGCTCCGCAGGATGAGCAGCAGCTTCGCGTAATTTTAAAAATTTGCAGTGAATTGCAGGTTCCATGCTTTATTCTTGGACGCGGCAGCAATCTGCTTGTAAGCGATAATGGTTTTGAAGGCGTGATCGTGAACTTACGAAAACATTTCAATAAAATTGAAGTGGATCGCGAAAATAAAACAATCACAGCAGAGGCAGGAGCATCACTTCCAGCTGTATCACAGGCGGCACTATCTGCAGGGCTTACAGGTCTTGAATTTGCTGCCGGTATTCCAGGAACGATGGGTGGTGGTCTGTTTATGAATGCAGGCGCGTATGGAGGAGAGCTAAAACAGGTCGTAACAGAAGCAGCTGTAATGACAAAAGACGGCATGATTTTACATGTGCCGGTAGAGCAGATGGCACTTGGCCATCGTATAAGCAGCTTTATGCAGACAGGTGAAATTATTCTTTCTGTTAAGATGCAGTTAACACAGGGAAATCCTGATGTAATTAAAGAAACAATGAATGATTTTAACAGTAGACGAAGAGATAAGCAGCCGCTTGAATATCCAAGTGCAGGAAGCACCTTTAAGCGTCCAGCAGGTTATTTTGCCGGAAAGCTGATCGAGGATGCAGGACTTAAGGGATTTTCAGTCGGCGGAGCGCAGGTTTCAAAAAAGCATGCGGGCTTCGTAATCAATACTGGTTCTGCAACAGCAGCTGATATTTGGAATCTTTGCAATGAGATACAAAACAGGGTTCAAAATGAGTTTGGTGTAACGCTGGAAATGGAAATTCAGAAGCTTGGTTCATTTGAGCAGCAAAAAACAAAGGGTTAAAAAATGAGAATTGTAATTGTAACAGGAATGAGCGGTGCAGGAAAAACAACTGCACTCAAGATGCTTGAGGATATGGGCTTTTACTGCGTTGACAATTTGCCAATTCGCCTGATTGAAAAGTTTGTTGAGCTGATTAAGGGTGGCGGCACTGAGGCAAATGATATTGCGCTGGGCATTGATATTCGTAATCCTGAGTTTATTGGACTTATGAGCGAGGTCATTACGCAGCTAAAGCAGGAAGAAATTGACTGTAAGGTTTTATTTCTTGAGGCATCAGATGAATGTCTGATTAAGCGCTATAAGGAAACACGCCGCAGCCACCCACTGTCACAGGGACAGCGAGTAGAGGTTGGAATTGCAAAAGAGCGAAAGTTAATGGCAGAATTGCTTTCTAAGTCTGATTATGTCATAAACACTTCACAGCTTTTGACAAGAGAACTTAAGGCACAGCTAGAAGATATACTTTTAAAAGGCTTTGATTATAAAAACCTTTTTGTGACAGTGCTTTCATTCGGCTTTAAGTATGGAATACCTACAGATGCTGATCTTGTCTTTGATGTGAGATTTTTGCCAAATCCGTACTATTTTGAAAACATGAGACCGCTGACAGGAAATGATGCACCTGTTCGCGACTATGTTATGAGTTCAGACACGGCAAAAGTATTTTTAGAAAAGCTCACCGATATGGTGACATTTCTGATTCCCCATTATATTGATGAGGGAAAATCCCAGCTAGTTATAGCAATCGGCTGTACAGGCGGCAAGCACCGCTCTGTGACGATTGCCAATGCACTTTATGAAAAATTAAAGGGCAAAGAGGGCTATGGGCTGAGACTTGACCACAAGGATATTGAGAAAGATGGAAGAAGAAAATAAGAAAGAAAAAGAAGGAGCCTCCTTTTCCATGCAGGTAAAGGAGGAGCTTTCTAATGTAGAGGGAGCATCACGCCATTGTCAGTTAGCGGAGTTAGCAGCGCTAGTTCTTTGTTGTGGACGACTGGTTAATAAGAAAATGGATGATGATGACGAAGAAGGTTGCATTAATAAAACGTTACTTTTTGAGTCAGAAAATGAAACAGTTTTAAGAAAGTACTTTACTTTTGTACAAAAAACATTTAATATAGAGTTAATGCGTGTACACAAGGGAAACGGATATGCTTTAGAGCTGAATGAACAAGACACGAAAACAGTTTTGAATGCGATAGAGCTTTCTGAAGGGGAACCCCTGGAGAATTGCGTTGCAGACAGCAGACTTTTGCTTAGAAATTGCTGCCGCAGGGCCTTTGTCCGGGGTTGTTTTCTGGCATCCGGCTCGATCAGTGCGCCGCAGAAAGGGTATCATTTTGAAATCGTTACCGTTTCAGAAAAGCGAGCGCAGCAACTACAGCAGATCATACGCACTTGTGGGATTGATGCAAAGACAGTGGTACGAAAGAAGTATCATGTAGTTTATGCAAAAGAAGGAGAGCAAATCGGAGATCTGTTAAGTTTGATGGAGGCACCAAAAGCCAGAATGAATTTTGAAAACATTCGCATTCTAAAGGATGTCCGCAACAGTGTGAACCGCAAAGTAAATTGTGAGGCTGCCAATCTGAATAAGACGGCAAATGCCTCATTGGAACAAGTTAGAGATATTGAATATATCAGTGAATATTACGGCCTGGAAAGCTTACCTGAAAATTTAAGACAGGCCGCACGTCTGCGTCTTGAAAAACCAGACGCCTCTCTGACAGAACTGGGAAAAATGATGGATCCGCCAGTAAGTAAATCTGGTGTTAACCATCGTTTTAAGAAACTTAAGGCATTAGCGGATCAGATGAGAGAAAAAGGAGGAAGATTATGATAACAAAGACAATTACAGTGGAGATTCCAGCAGGACTAGAGGTACGCCCGGTGGCAGTGCTCGTTCAGGTAGCAAACCAGTATAGCAGCAGCATTTACGTAGAGAGCGGAAACAAGAAGGTAAATGCAAAGAGTATCATGGGACTGATGACATTAGGACTTCGTGCAGGTGAGTCTGTTACTGTACATGCAGATGGTTCTGATGAGGAAGACGCTGTAGATAAGATCGAAGCATATCTGACAGGAAGATCAGTTATTAATGCAAGAGCGTAAATGAAGGATGATTCTTATAAAATAAAAAGAAAACCGTGTGAGCATCGCTGCCCACACGGTTTTCTTATTCATAATCAGCAGTATTTGTCAGGAGTTTAAAGCCGCCCCAATAGCGAAAGATTGCTTTTGCCAGAATTTTATCACGTTCAACATAAGTATTATTCCAGTAGCGCGAGTCTTTTGAGTTATTTCTGTTATCACCCATCATAAAATAGCAACCCTCAGGAACCTGAAACTGCATTCCATCGTTTGCGATAACCCATTCCTCCTTCAAATAATCTTCTTTTAATGGAGTAGCGGAGTTATTTATATATACCTTGCTGTCTTTTATTGTGACTGTCTCACCTGGAAGTCCAATAATTCGCTTGATGTAGTTTATAGATTCGTTGTCAGGATACTTAAAGATTACTATATCACCACGCTTTGGATCCTCCATAAGATAAGAAAGACGAAAACCGAACAATCGATCACCAGTCATGATTGTGTTTTCCATTGAGCCAGATGGTACCTTTGCATTTAACAGAATAAAATTGTTAATCAAAAGTGCGGCAACAATGGCAATGCCTATGCTGATAACATATTCAAGAATAGTTTTGGCTGTTGATTCTTTTTCATCCGTTTTCTTATTGCCTTTTTTTTCATTCATTTGCAGGTCATTTTCCTGCTCAGAAATATTGTTTTGCTCCATATGAGTACCTGTACCTTTCTCTTTGCTGTAACACTGCTGCAGCTGAAAATTTGCGTAAACGCTTTTGTACGAGTATAGCATAAACGAAAGGAAAAGTCTATTGTCAATTGGAGCTTTGCAACTAATGTTTGCTTTTCGCACGGAAAAATGATAAAATGTATTATAGTTCGTGCGATATTTAAAAGGAGAATCTCGCGAGCAGGAATTGTGATGAGAATTGACCACAAAAGAAGGAGGCTTCTATGGCATTTACACATCTTCATGTGCATACAGAGTATAGTCTGCTCGACGGCTCATGTAAGATAAAGGAATTAATTGACAGAGCAAAAGAGCTGGGGATGCAGTCCCTGGCGATTACAGATCACGGCGTCATGTACGGCGTGATTGATTTTTATAAAGCAGCAGTTAATGCAGGTATAAAGCCCATTATAGGCTGTGAGGTTTATGTGGCACCGGAATCAAGATTTGACAGAGAAGCAGGCGGACAGGGAGATGATCGTTATTATCATCTGGTGCTGTTAGCAGAAAATGATACAGGCTATCATAACCTGATGAAGATTGTTTCAAGAGGTTTTACGGAAGGCTATTATTATAAGCCGCGTGTAGATAAAGAACTTCTTGAAAAATATCATGAGGGCATAATTGCACTAAGTGCATGTCTGGCAGGTGAGGTGGCAAGAAATGTCACAAGAGGTCTTTATGAGGACGCAAAAAAAGCAGCGCTTTCCTATGAGAAAATTTTTGGAAAGGGAAATTTCTTTTTAGAACTGCAGGATCATGGAATCAGTGCACAGGCAACTGTTAATCAGGCACTTCTTCGTATGAGTGAGGAGACAGGGATTGAGCTTGTAGCAACAAATGATATTCATTATATAAATGCAGAAGACGCAGAGCCTCATGATGTACTTTTATGTATACAGACCGGAAAAAAGGTAAACGATGAGAACCGCATGCGCTACACGGGAGGCCAATATTATTTAAAATCTGAGCAGGAAATGCGTGATCTGTTTCGTTATGCACAGCAGGCGATTGACAATACAGCAAAAATTGCAGACAGATGTAATGTTGAGATTGAGTTTGGAAAGACGAAGCTTCCAAAGTTTTCTGTGCCGGATGGCTACACATCAGAACAGTATCTTGAGAAGCTTTGCCGTGAAGGATTGGTGCGCCGTTATGGTGAGGAGGCATCACAGGTAGAAAAACGTCTTGACTATGAGCTTGGTGTTATAAAAAAGATGGGCTATGTTGACTACTTTTTGATTGTGTGGGATTTTATTCATTTCGCAAAATCAAAAGATATAATGGTTGGTCCGGGACGAGGTTCAGCAGCCGGAAGCGTAGTTGCCTACAGTCTGGAGATAACAGATATTGAGCCGCTTCGCTATCAGCTTCTGTTTGAGCGTTTTTTAAATCCAGAGCGTGTATCTATGCCAGATATTGATGTAGACTTTTGCTTCGAGCGCCGTCAGGAAGTAATTGACTACGTTGTAGAAAAGTATGGCAAAGATCAGGTCGTTCAGATTGTTACATTTGGTACGCTTGCTGCAAAAAACTGTATCCGCGATGTTGGACGTGCACTTGATTTGCCATACTCGCTTTGCGATATGATTGCTAAGCTTATTCCGGCTGAATTAAATATGACAATTGACCGTGCATTAAATGTCAACCCAGAGCTTCGGGCTCATTATGACAGCGATCCGCAGGTTAAAAAACTTATTGATCTCTCAAAGAGGCTTGAAGGTCTTCCGCGTCATACATCAATGCATGCGGCTGGAGTTGTCATAAGCCAGCGTGCCGTAGACGAATATGTGCCGCTCTCAAGAGGAAGCGATGGTGCAGTTGTCACACAGTACACTATGACAGCCTTAGAAGAGCTAGGTCTTTTAAAAATGGATTTTCTGGGACTTAGGACGCTTACAGTTATACAAAATGCAGTAAATAATGTGAAGCGAAGTCAGGGCATTGCATTAGATATCAGTAACATTGATATGAATGATTCACAGGTACTTGCCTCAATTGGAACAGGTCATTGTGAAGGTATTTTCCAGCTTGAGAGTGCAGGAATGAAAAACTTCATGAAGGAGTTAAAGCCAGACAGTCTTGAGGATATTATCGCTGGAATTTCTCTGTATCGTCCAGGTCCGATGGACTTTATTCCGAGATATTTAGAGGGAAAAAATAATCCGGAAAAAATCACATACGAATGCCAACAGTTAAAGCCGATTCTTGAACCTACGTATGGATGTATAGTGTATCAGGAGCAGGTTATGCAGATTGTTCGTGATCTTGCAGGCTATACGCTTGGACGAAGCGATCTTGTGCGCCGTGCAATGGCTAAAAAGAAAGCAGCTGTTATGGAGAAAGAGCGTCAGAATTTTGTGTATGGCAATGAAGAAGAAGGTGTTCCTGGATGTATTTCACGCGGAATTGATGAGAAAACGGCAAATCATATATATGATGAGATGATTGATTTTGCAAGATATGCATTTAATAAGTCACATGCTGCAGCATATGCGGTTGTAGCATATCAGACGGCTTATTTAAAATATTATTATCCTGTTGAATACATGGCCGCACTTATGACATCTGTAATTGAAAATTCTGGAAAAGTTTCTGATTATATTCAGGTTTGCCGTAAGATGGGAATTTCAATCGTTCCGCCTGATATAAATGCCGGTGAGTGGGATTTTTCTGTGCGCGATGGAAAAATCTGTTATGCATTATCTGCCATAAAAAGCATTGGAAGAAATGTTATTTTGGCTATGGTGCGTGAGAGAAAAGAAAATGGAGCATACACAGATCTTCAAAATTTCTTAGAGCGCATGTATGGCGGTGAGTTAAATAAACGAGCCGTTGAAAATCTGATAAAGTCAGGTGCGATGGACTGTATTGAAGGCAACAGAAGACAAAAAATGGAAGTTTATTCCTCTATTATGGATGAATTAGCCAGAGAACAGAAACACTCTATGACAGGACAGTACAGCCTGATGGATTTTTTGGAGGGACCGCAGAAGGATGACTTTAAGATTTCATTCCCCAAGGTGCCAGAATATGAGCCAGGTGCACTTCTCGCAATGGAAAAAGAGGTGCTTGGAATTTATATCAGTGGTCATCCGCTAGAGGCTGACAGAAGTCTCATAGAGAAAAATATCACAGCAGTCAGCAGTGATTTTATTCAGGATGAGGAGACTGGAATGGCAAGGGTGCGAGATCAGGCCATTGTTACGGTAGCAGGAATGATTGCAGCAAAAACAGTTAAGACAACAAAGACAAACCAAATGATGGCATTTCTGACGCTTGAGGATTTACGAGGAACTCTTGAGGTGATTGTTTTTCCAAAAGATTACGAAAAATATCGCGCAATTCTCAGTCCAGATCAGAAAATTTTTGTTAAGGGCCGCGTGTCACTTGGAGATGAGGTGCAGGGAAAGCTGATCTGTGAAAAGATAGTGGCATTTTCTGAGATTCCGGGTGAGCTGTGGATTCAGTTTCAAGATCTTGAAAGCTACCAGATGAATGAAAAGAAGCTTCTGTCTATGTTGGCACCGTGGGATGGAAAAGATACAGTAGTGGTCTATCTTTCCAACACAAGACAGTACCAAAAGCTGCCGCCAAGCCGAAGTGTCGGTATTTGTCCACAGCTTATTGACCAGCTTGACCAAGTATTTGGAAAAGAAAATATAAAAACATTGAAAAAAATCAAGGAAAAGCTCTAAATTGTATTGAAAAACTTTGCAAAATCAATTAGAATAAGTATTGGTAAATTTTTAACACACTTTACCAGACAGCAAGAAAAACACAAAATGCAAAGCAAAAAGATAAGAAACATGTCAAGACAGCAAGGAGGAAACGTCATGGCAAATAAAGTAAAGACAATTGGTGTATTAACAAGTGGAGGAGATGCTCCAGGCATGAACGCCGCAATCCGCGCCGTTGTTCGTACCGGTATTGCGAAGGGTCTGAACGTAAAGGGTATTATGAGAGGTTACGCCGGACTGCTGAAAGAGGAGATCGTTGATATGGATTCTCGCAGCGTATCTGATATCATCCAGAGAGGTGGTACTATCCTTTACACAGCAAGATGTGCAGAGTTCCGTACAGAAGAGGGTCAGAAGCTTGGTGCAGAGATCTGCAGAAAGCACGGAATTGATGGTATCGTTGTAATTGGCGGTGACGGTTCATTTAATGGAGCATGTAAGCTGGCAAATCTGGGAATCAATACAATTGGTCTGCCGGGAACTATTGATCAGGATATTGCTTGTACAGATTATACCATCGGCTTTGATACTGCAATCAATACCGCAATGGAAGCAATTGATAAGGTAAGAGATACTTCTACATCTCATGAGCGCTGCAGTATCATTGAGGTTATGGGAAGAAGCGCAGGTTACATCGCTTTATGGTGTGGTGTTGCAAATGGTGCAGAGAATATTCTTCTTCCAGAGTATTATGATGGCGATGAGCAGGCACTGATCAATCAGATCATTGAGAATCGTAAGAAGGGTAAGAAGCATCATCTGATTATTAACGCAGAGGGTGTTGGTCATTCCGCAAGCATGGCAAAGAGAATCGAGGCTGCTACAGGCATTGAGACCAGAGCAACCATTCTTGGACATATGCAGCGTGGTGGAAGCCCGACCTGTCTGGATCGTTACTATGCTTCCATGATGGGTGCTCGTGCCGTAGAGCTTCTGTGTGATGGCGCAAGCAACCGTGTTGTTGCACTGCGCGATGGTAAGTTTGTTGATTATGATATCAACGAGGCACTTGCTATGAAGAAGACTATCTCTCCATACGAGTACGAAGTAAGCAAGATGCTTTCCAGATGATATAAATGAAATACAAATAAACAATAAAGTGGTCCACGGTCTTGACTGTGGGCTATTTTTATAGGAAAATAACTTAAAAAAATAAGAAAAGAGGGCGATTTATGAATCAGCAGCAAAAATATATTTTGAATTTACAGAGAAAATCCAGGGAGAGAAAGCGCGAGCAGGCATTTGTAATTGAGGGAAGAAAGATGTTTGAGGAGGCACCGGCAGATCGTATAAAAATGATTGTGGCATCAGAGTCTTTTTGCAAGAGTAAGGAAGGTGCTGCGCTTCTAAAGGGAAAAAAATTTGACGTAGTAAGTGATTCAATTTTTGAGACGCTTTCAGATACAAAGACACCGCAGGGTATTCTTGCAGTAGTAAAGCAGCAGCCGTATTCATTTGAAGAACTGTTGGGAAAAGAAAAAGCATCATTTTTGCTTATCTTAGATCATTTACAGGATCCGGGAAATTTAGGAACAATCATGCGTGCAGCTGAGGCAGCAGGAGTGACTGGTATTCTAATGAGCAGTGACTGTGTTGATATCTACAATCCAAAGACAATACGAAGCACTATGGGTGCTCTTTACCGCGTGCCGTTTGTCGTATCAGAAGATTTTGCAGGCGATATAGAGCGCTTAAAAAAGGCAGGTGTAAGCACATACGCCGCTCACCTAGGCGCAACAATCAGCTACGAAGGAGCAGACTATAAAAAGCCGTGCTGGTTTTAGACAGGGCTTTTCCTGCCGCAACACTTTGTTTGGTAACAGTCCCT
>OGEU01002033.1_pt1 | contig 15430 bp, 18 predicted proteins | sample 1570651 | NCBI WGS metagenome assembly OGEU01 (sample SAMEA2582129, study PRJEB24529) | metagenome | biome: Human gut stool | place: China | collected 2011 | reverse complement strand
TGGTTCGGATATTTTTTTGTACAAAAACAAAATATAGCCTCTTAGAACTATATTTATGCAGAACTATATTGAGTTCATTAAACGCGATTTTAATACAATGTCAGTCTTCTTCTATTATTTGCATACTATTAATAACATTTTTATATTCTTTTCCATCAGTCAATCTATAAATCAGTACATAGTTACCGTTATTACTTATATTGGTTTGTCTTATTGTTTCTAACATACCTGCAGCTTTTAATTCTTTCACTGCCCTTATGACAGAAACAATACTAATTGAACATCTATCCGCAATTAAACGTTGCGAAACTCTACAACAGTTATCTTCTGCAATATATCTTGCCAAACAGATATATACGCACAATGCTGTTGAAGATAGTCCTTTAGCAAATATATCACTTCGTACCGGAAATGAGTTTTTTCTATTCTTTTTCAGCTTAAAAAGATTACTTGTTTGAGAGCCATTGTTTCTCCATCTGCTAATCTTTTTTAATAAGTCTTCGTTAAGTAACAATGAGATATACGAATTGTAAGTAGAAACCGAAAAGCCACCACATTTAGCTAATGTTTTGCGTGATGGAAAGCACGTTCCATCAGCATTTGAAAATTTGCACAATATCGCATAAATCAGCTTACCGTACATACCAACTTTTTTATTATCAAAAACAGTTTTATCTACTAAAAAATATCTCATTTTCCTATCCCCTTATCTAAAAAATCGTACAAAAATAAAAACGGAGCTATACACATCACTGTACAGCTCCGTTCACTTCATATTAAAATTATAACTCAAGTTCCGGCTCATATGTATTAATAGATTCAAATTCTTTTTCCTGTTCAATTTGAATATCCTCAACTGCTGTTTGCACATTTTCATTATGAAAATCTGCACTGTCATACTCCGATACTCTATCAGCCAATTCATCTGTGGCATTTACATCTTCTTTTAAAAGATAATCCACTGTTGCTTTAGGCATAAATATTCCTACTTCATTGTCAAACACATCTCTAACCATTTTTAAAGAATATATCTGTTTGATATGTTTCAAAATTTCTCGTGCATTTGTTTTTTCAAGTTTGTCCATTATATCTTGATATTCTCTTTTAATCTTGTTCTGTAATTGTTTTAGACTTTCATTAAAATTCATATCATAATTACTCCACGCATAACCCTGTGCGTCTTGTAGATTCTCAAACTTTTTTGACACGATCAAATGCACTATATTATCATAATCGAATAGCAAATCACCTTTTTTCACAAATTCATAATCTTTATCTGTTAAATTATGTAATACTATATAATCAGGATTACTTTCAGCTATGCTATATATTTTGTTTTCATCGGAATATAAAAATTCATCATCTACCAAGCCAAAATCTTCTCTTGCAATTTTCAATGCCTGTCCCAAAGAAATATCATTGTATAATGAATTCCGACCGACGTGTAATGCCGAATACGCAATTCCGTATCGGCCATTCTCGTCAGCATATACAAACACCTTATTATTTGCCGCAACAATCTTTATCTTATTGCCTAGCCAATTCATATCCTCGCAAATATCCCCTTTTTTAAGAGGATATTTGTTTGAGATATATTCATTAACATCTGACAAATTTTCAAATGATTTCGTGTCATTTTGCTCTTTTAATACAAATGATTTATTTGCATTTAGCATAACATATAATTTATAATCTTCATTAGATATAAACAGTTTCATATTCTCATCAATAGTATCAATTAGTTTGCCAGCCAATTCCGGATACTTTGATAAAATACTTTTAATATTCAATTATTTCACCTTTCTTTCTTCTGATATATTAAGCATTAACCGATTGCCAAACCACATTATCACGATTGCTTGTATTTTTCTTTTTTGTTTCAACACCTTCACCACCGCCGGAGATACGTCTTTTTTTATAATCTCCGACTTTAAAGTGAACAATTACACGTTTAGAACCGAACTGAGCCAAAGCATAGCCTTGTTCTGCTCCAAGCAAGAAATCTCGTTCCGCCTCTTTCAAATCGTAAAGGTTAGATAATTCAAGCAAGTTTTGTCCTTCACAGCCAAAGAACATTTTATAGCAACTTGTACCGATTAGTTCCTGACCGTATTGCTTGATTGCCGGAGCAAGGAAGTCAACAACAGAATGAGATATTGTCATTATAGATACATTATACTTTCTGCCACGTTTAGCCATATTACGCATATGTATCAATGCAGTTGGAACACGTTGGTCTATCATCATATACGCCTCATCAGCAACTATGATACATCTTTCTTCTCTGTTCTGCGATGCTTGCTCCCATACCCATGTCAGAACATTAAAATATTGTATCTTCTTTAATTTTTCATTACCCTCAGCAAATCCTGATGTATCCAAAGCCACAACCTTACTGTCGCTATGAATAGTTGTTTCTCCGTTCCAAATAAAACTATCACCACCGACTGCTATGTCTTTCATCAGACCTCTTAACTGAACATAATCATTATATTCAACCGTACTTACGTTCTCTCCACGTTTTTTCTTCATATCTAATTTAGTTATCTCAAACTCAATTAAATCATAAATGTCTTTCATTACCGGATAGTCATTATTAGTTAAATGATAAATATCACTTTCAAATGTAATACCATACTTAGCATATGCCTTAATTGTCATATCCTTTAACAATGCCTTTTGAGAGGCAGTTATATCTTCCAAATATAAATCAAAAAATGTTTCAACTGTTTTTAGGTGCGAAGCTAAATTAGCCGTATCTTCTTCATCAGGATTTTTTTCATCTTTTGATGACGATGAAACTGTTCTTATCTGCAACGGGTTAATCATTGAACCTTTTGAATTTGCACCAACCTTAAGAACTTCACCCTCCATTTCGTCTTCTACCATTTGAACATACTCTCGTTCCGGATCTATTATATATATTCTTGTTCCTCTCATCCATTCGCCCAACAAAATAGACTTAACTGAAAATGATTTACCTTTGCCCGGCATACCCATAACAGTGAAATTGGAATTTGTTCTGTCACCGATACGTTTCCACATATCAAGTATTATCATATTACCGTTAGTATCTTCAGCAAAATGACAACCTGTATCATCTGAAAACGCTGATGATGCTATCGGCATACCAAATTCCATAGCCGACTGTGTTATAATTTTCTCAGAACATCTTAGAACGTCTGCTTGAGGTGTATATGTTGGAAATGCAGACATAAATCCTTCTTTTTGCAGATTAGATAAAATTTTCACTCTCAAATTCAGTGCAGATATTTTGCTTTCCACCCTTGAGCATGATTTTTGAAACTCTTCTTTTGATGTACCAAACGCCAAAACAATACACGAAAAGCGGCCGACTGATTCGCCGGTTCTATCCAATCGTTTAATTGTTTCCTCCGCATTTTCAATACCCTGTTCCACACGTTGCTGTTCGATATAGTTTCGAGTTGATTCAGCAGTACCACGCATTACATTAAGTGTTTTTGCCAATGCTTGCATTAAATCTGCGTTCGATGTCGGTGTATATAATGTTGATACAATCGTATTTGGAATACCCATTATATCAGCCAGCCAACCAAACTTAGGGTGTGGTGTATATTGTGTAATTGCGTATGCCCTTACAATTTTATCACCAAACCTAAAAGAATTTTGGTCAAATGATACCGATATAGGAGCAACCGTATCCAAAATAGCTTTTAGCATTGGATCAATTTCAACTTCTTTCTTCTTACTTGAAGTCCTTTCTTCCACTAACGCTACGTCTTTTACTGGCGTCTTTTTTTCATTTTTAATAGTATTTGTTTTTCTATTATTTGCCTTTTTTACTTTCTTATTATTGCTTTTATTCAGCATTGTAATAACTACAAGTGCTATTACAATAAGAAGAAATATAATTATTTTTTTTACCATTTCCACATTTCCTCCCAATTATTATCCGAGAAATACATAACCGGAGCTTTAACCGCTTCAACTATATTATCTACATCTTGCTCAGCAAGTGCAGCAACCGGGTCTGTGTATAAAGTCAATACATATACTATTTCTTTTAAATTCAACAGTTTTGCATTCACTCCGGCTTTACGGTATTTCTCTGTCATTTCTTTTGCTCTTTGTTGCAAATGTTCAACATTTTTATCCCAAATCGTAACATAGAATTGCGGAGTAAATGATGAATTTTCGGTCGCAATTTTATCTAAATATTGAACTTCCTCATTTATAAACAACTTACGTTTTTCCGACGCAGTCTTTTTCAATGATAACAAGCCATTTGTAATGCCGGAAATATCTACTGCACCCTGTACTTTTATCAGTCGGTATGGTTCTGTTTCACCGTTTAATTCAGCTATTATCTTTGTAGCCTGTATTACTTGTTCTTTTTCTGTCATTAATTCACGAGATATTGCCTCAAGACCAATCATCATAATTGCAATACCCGATTTATTTATAATCATATTTTCATGTATGCTTTCGATATTAACAAAGTCTTGAGTTGTATCTTGTGTCCCACTATTATTACTTGGTGGAAACAATAAATTTTTTATTGTATTAAACAAAGTCTGATTCCTCCCTTCAAATAAAAAAAGGAACTGTAATTACTACAGTTCCAAATCATCATCTGCTTTACTGTTCAACTGTTAAGCTATCTTTATATTTCTTTATAATATAAGCTTCTTCATCTTCAATATGGTTATTGTAGCGATAAGATCGTTGCGTGGTTGCAAATTTTATCATATACCTGATATAATCTACTATACATTGATTAGTAGTATCTTTTACAAAGATAAATACTCCGACAGCCATTGAACACATGATCTCAAACGCTAACTGTATCGAGCTGTGTTTTATAATGAATAGTATTATCCATATAACACTGGTAATTGCCGTAAATGCCAGTGTTTTAAACAATTCCGACATTCCATATCCTTGAAATATCATTGTTTCTGTTTGTATATTTATAGGAATGTATATTTTATTCTTTTCCATTAGTTGCCTCTCCTTTTTTATGATAAATTTATGTCATAATAGTGGAATATTAAATCTTTTATACCCCATGCACATTCAGCTACTACAAGGAAAATCAAAGAATTTTTTATCCTCATTTTATTCTCAGCTACTCCACCGTCATCGTTGTTAAAATTCATCTTTAACAAACAAATAACAACTCTGCAAGCAACACCAAGTCTTATTATGATTTGAAGAAGTCCAATAATATCAATCATTCTTTCCATAACATCAGCCTTTCTTCGCTAATCCCTTTATCATTTGTGCGATGTAGTATGTTTGCGTAATTCCACCACCGCCACCACCGCCAGGATTATAGATTAATTCCTGAAGTATTCGTGGTGAATTAACTGCCGTTATTGCAAATACTATAGCCCATATTAAATGTCCGCCAATCATAAATGATAATGAAAGTTTACACAACACTACCTGCACCGTTACTGATAAAACAATCTGAAATAATTTGTTTACATATCCGGAAAACACACCGCCATTTGCATCTATTATTCCTACACACGCTAACGGAAATCCCATTCGTACAATAAAAATTTCCGCTCCACGCATCAAGAATTTCATATATAGCATTATTATCAAAACTAAATATATCAGAATGAAAATAATCATTGTAAAACCGGCAGTATCTATCATAGAACGCAAGGTATCTGACAATGATGTCATTCCACCAATTCCCATTACATTCATTATTCCGGTAGTTAAATCTTCGATAACATCGACCAACCAACCATATAATATAGGGAAAGTCAAGGCACAAACAAGTGCCTTGACAAAGTTTGTTGTTAATTGTAGCGGGTCTGAAGATGGATCATCCGTCCATGCTATCCATGTATCAAAACCTTTTTTCAGAAACTTTAATACTATCAATACGACTGCAAATCCCATGATGTAATTTAAAATAGCTTCGGGATTAAATGTACTTCCGGTTAACCCTATTGATTTTTCTATCATTAATGTATGGTTTGCCAAAGTATCAAATCCCATATTAAAGTTTATATCAATATCGTCAAGTTCCGTATCAAAAAAGTTATTTAATATCCATTTTAAAAAGATAACAATTATATTGCCCACAAACTATCCCTCCTTTCTTCTTATATGTAAATACTGATTACTGATAATATGATACCAATGCTTTAATTACACCTGATGCCACAACTATACCAACACCTGATATCAATGATACAATCATTCTGGTCTGCCATTTTTTATGATCCATTTCATCTGCCATATTACGACGAAGCAAGCAATATATAACCATCAAAATCGTTACACCACTTCCTAGTCCTATAATCCAAGCTGTAACATCTTGAATAAGATTAGTTGTTCCGGTGGCTAACTTTGTAGATGATATACTGTCTGCAAAAGCTGCTTGTGCAGTAATCATCATTGCTATTCCTATTAAATTTATCTTTTCTAATATTTTTTTCACTACTTTTATCATCTTTGCATTCTCCTTATTTAAAAATCTTTTCGCCCATATTAATATTTTTATCAGTGAAAACACTTCTTCGTGGTGCCGGCTTTTTATACTTTCGCCAAATCCCCCATAGCTCTACAACCGCATTAATCTTTTCTGTTTTTCTGCGATTGTATCGTTCAGCACGAACATTCGTGTTATGTTTTACATTTCCTAATCCAAACATTTTATTAAATGGTGTTTTAGCCAAGTCATATGCGTGCATTATTACCGGTCTTGAGCCAACTATCAACACTTCAGGTCTTTCTATCAAAGAAAGTTCTTCAGGTTTTAATAATCGCCTGCCCATTAAATTTCTGCTTGCCGATATATTTGCACCTGTCATATCAAACAATCTCGTACCGTTATAACTGTTAGATTCGGAATTTGACATCGTTGTATAATCGCCTATTTCTTCACTTATCATTTTTCTCGTGTCCAAGTCAGATGATAGAAATATCCAATACTCGCAGTTTCCCACTATCGTTCTTGCACCCTCTTTACCATACTTTACTTTTTTGCTATTGCTCTCAAGCTGTGCAGTTGATTGTAGAAACAAATTAAAGCGTATTCCTCGACCACCTGCAACTGTTAATTTGGTTGCAAAGTCAGGAATAACCGCAAAATTACCAAATTCATCAAGTATAAAATTTACTCTTCTTTTCAAACGACCGCCTTGTAAATCTGCTACATCTGCAAGTTTGGTATAAATCTGGTCTACAAACAAGCTTGCAACACCGTAATATGTAGTGTTATAATCTGGTAAGATTATAAATATAGCTGTTTTTTGCTCATTCAAATCTTCAATTTTAAAACTGTTTGACTTTGTTAAGTTGTACACATTTATATCTGCAAACAGGCGTAATGTAGCCAATGCTGAAATATTAAAACTACCCTGTGTTTTTGACGGAGCAACTCTCGTGGCCGAAATCAAAGCCAATGCCGGATGATTAGGATTCAATGCTTCAATCGTGTCTATATAACGTTTCAAAGGTGGATTATCCGACATTTCACACATGTTATTAATGAAATGATACACGTTTGTCAAATTCTGATATTCAGGATGTTCCTTGTTGTCATATACAACAGCTAATATGCATGCCGCCATAATTGACTTTTCACCCTCTGACCATATTTTTTCATTTGATGTGTCATTTCCAACCAACGCCTCCGTAATATCCAACGTCTTTTTTTGTGCCAACGGAATATTATCATCATTAATTGCGTCAATAACTTCTTGCAAAAAATTAAAATGGTCGGAACGGTCAGGATTTTTAAAATCAAGAACAAATACGTTATATCCCAATGCCTCAAGGAATGGATATGTATATTGATGAAGTTCCCCTTTCGGATCAGACACAACCATATTTTCTCCGGCAAGTCCTTCTATTCCAATAGTCGGTAACATGATACTTCTCGACTTACCGGAACGTGTTGCTCCTATTACCAATGTGTGCGTATCACTTCCGTTGATATAATATCTGTCCTTTTTTGTTCCAAAAAGTATACCGCCTTTTTCAATATACGGTTTATCACTATTCAAATTTTTCACCCTTTCTTTATATCAAAAATAGAAAAATGATATATCCAAGCAATAAAAAAGGAACTAACGGAATTTCTTTATCTTTTACCGTCAGTTCCTGTGTCTGCTGAACATCACTATTTTTTTCTTTCTGATATTTTTTTAAACGTATACATTTTCTTGTCCAAGTAATTGCAGCCGTCAACATAAATGCAGTTGACAAAAGCGGCATTGTCAAATATATAAGAAAAGCAATATCAAAATCGCCACTTCCCAATCTATCTGTTACCGAATGTGACAAACAAATGCAACATATACCGTAAATCAGTATCGTTATCAATTTATACACCATATCAAAATTAATTCCGCTATAAATTCCGTAAACAATTTTTGCTATCAGAATAATACCGCACGTAATATATATAGGTATTGTATATGTGTGCATACAAACAATGTCGCTTACCGACTCAAAGCCTAATACAAGTAATGTCAACATAATTAATATTGATGTAAAATTGATATTCTTCATACAAACATATTCTATTGCACCAACGATACCCATAGTACCCATGCTCAATATTATCGGTATAGCTTTGTGTTTCGTTTTATCCGCTAAGTCTTTTTTCACAATGATATAAAAAATACTGCCAAGACAAAGTCCAAGCAGTATTGATAAAACTAAATACATTGTTTAATTCCTTTCACTTAAATATTACTCTTTGGCATATACACCCATTCTTTTTGCACATTCAGTGCAAATATTTTTACCATTATAGTTAAAAACGTCTTTTGCATCGCCGCAGAAAATACACGCCGGCTCATACTTTTTCAAGATAATGCTGTCATTATCATCAATATATATTTCAACAGAATCCTTGACGTCTATTCCGAATCTTCTTCGTACTTCTACCGGAATTACAACACGTCCAAGTTCATCAATTTTTCTTACTACTCCTAATGCTCTCATAAAATACGCTCCCCTTTATTCTTTCTTCATAAATTCTAAATCGTCATATCCATGTTTCATAAGTTCTTGAATATAACTGTCTTGCTTATTTATTTTTATTTCTGTAAAAACTGTATCAAGTTCATCATCTCGGTAAAAACGAGCCGAACCATACTGATTCTGTCCGGCTCGTTGCGGTATTTCAATATTCTTAGAAATTTTAACCATATCCGATTTATATGTAGATGTTCGTGATAGCTGTGCCGCTATCAATCCAAGCACAATAAATACCTCAAATGCTAAGAATATACTTCTTGCTCCCATATTACTAAATACAAGCTTGCACGTTTCAATGAATGGTGCAAATGTCAACCACTGATTATCTTTGATTAGCATTTTGTGAAATATAGCAGAAACAAAAATATTACACAAGCTTAGCAATACAAACACGATAGCAGCCGTTATATATTTTGTTTTTTTCTTCATGCTTATTTCTCCTCTGCTATATTAAGATATGCTTTTGCATTAAGCATTGTTGCAATAACTTCTGCTTTAGTTGCCGGATAACGACCTCTGAATGTATTATCTTCGTACCCTGACATAATACCATACGCATAGCACTTGCCTATATCTTCTTTGCATTTGGGACACGTTGTGTCCCAATCTGCAACATTCGTCATATCAATATCTGTATCAGGAAGATTAAGCATACGAGAAACAACTTTTGCTACTGATTGCCTTGTTACAGGTTTATTTTCATAAAGCATTTCCGTACCCAAAACATATCCCTGCTGTCGAGCATATTCCATATACAAAACAATGTCATTTTTATCTTCTATGAAATTCACTGCTAATTTTATAAAATCAGCATTACTTATTGTTTCTTCAGGTTGCTCATCGGCATTTATTATACCGATTTTATTGGCTGTTTCCATTACATCACTGTACCAAACATCTTCAGGTACAGCATATACATTAATTCCGCTTAAAACAACAACCACCGAGAGAGAAAATATAACTAATTTGTTGAATAATCTCATCATGCACCTCTCATCTTTCTGTATCTGTAATAACAACATTCGGCTTAATTTCTTTGCCCGTATAAATTTGATTTGCTATTTCTGATATGTTAAGTTTTTCTGCTGATTTTTGTGTAATTATAAATGTCATTGATGTCATTCCTGTAAAATTACCTTTGCCGGTTATTGTTATTGTTGCTGTTCCGGCATTGATATTATCGGAATAACTCAAGGTGTAATCAGTATCCTTTTTTAGCGTTTTATTATTATATGTGATTGTAGGCAATGGCGAAATAACGTTACCTGTATATGTTTGTGAACTTATATTAGCCACACTTGTGTCAGACATTGCTCGTGCTGATATACTAAATGTTTTAGACGTTGTTCCTTTAAAATTACCTTTACCTGTTATTGTAACAGTTCCTGTACCTACATTAACATTATTGGAATATGTTAGCGTATAATCAGTCCCTTTTGTTAATGTTGCTCCGTTATAGGTTATAACCGGTAATGCAGAAATCGAATTACCTGTGTATGTCTGATTTGGTATACTTCCGATAGTTGTATCCGAAATATCTCTTGCAACAATATTAAAATTCTTTGTAATTGTGCCGGTATAATCTCCAATACCTGTAATTGATATTGTTGCTGTACCTACATTTTTATTGTTACTGTACGATACTGTATAATCAGTATCTTTAACAAGTTCAACATCATTACAACTAACAGTAATATTAGGAACAATAAGTGAACCTGTATATGTTTGATCTGCAACATCACTAATAACTACGGTATTATCCGTTGTATTTTTGAAATCTCTTGCTTTCCAATAGATAGTGCCATTTGTACCCCAATTAGAAGAACAATCTATCGAGTCTTTATATTTATCTACGTAAATATCACAAGTAGCATATTTTTCTTCATTATAAGATTTACAAGCATAAGTTCCAACACTCTTAATACTTGAAGGTAAATTTATTCTCGTTAAACTATCATTATCACTAAAAGCAAAATATTCGATTTTAGTTACACCATTTTCAACATTAATAGTTTTTAAATCATTAATGTTATAAATCGAACGTGACTTTATTGTTGTAACACCTTTAGGGACAGTTAATTCATTGTTTTTAAATCTCGGACCATTAGAAAACGCTAATTCATCAATTCGTGTTAATGTACTTGGAAGTTTCAAGTTAGTCAAATTTGAACAAGTATGAAATGCTCGTGAATAAATTGATTCCAATCCTTGCGGCAGATTAATGCTTTTTAGTGATGTACATTTTTCAAATGCACTTGTATATATGTATTTTAATTTGCTGTTATCAGGTATTGTAACAGTTTCGAGTTTCGTAAAATTACTAAAATTATTTTCACCTATAGATTCAAGCGAACTTGGTAATGTTACACTAATAGCATTTTTAAACATTCTTGTTAATCTGTTATTAATTCCTGTTATTCCTTCTTCGATGATTATTTCAGTTACTTCACTTGGGTTGAACTCAACCGTTTTTGAATTTGTCCATGTTGCTGATAAATTTGCCGGTACTTTTCCAGAACCATAAATAGACAAAACACCATCTTCAAATGAATAATACAAATCTGAAGTTCCCGGTATCGAATTAGCATCAGAAGAACTTGTTCCTGAAAATAATGAAATTCCAAAATCGTTATCTGCATTTGCCACACTTACCGATAATAACATTATGGTTATGAAAATTAAACCAAATATATTTTTTATAGTTTTTTTCATTATAAATTCTCCTTTCTAAACGCAAAAAGGGAGGTATTCCTCCCTTTGCATTTTATTTTGTATGTTCTACTGCTGCCTCAAGAATTTGTTTATATGCCCAATGATTTTGCGAAACATCACCAAACGGATTTTTTTCATTTCTGTAATCATTTCTATCAAGAACACTGTTAATTATCTTAACTGCTTCCGCTCTTGTTATCGGATTATCCGGTTTAAATGTATTATCTTCATATCCGTCTATATATTTTGTTTTATATGCCGAATAAATATATTTTGCACTCCACAAATCTGATTTTACATCTGTAAACGGTATTTTATCAAATTTGGTTAATGTTTTATTCTGCATTATCATTGTAACAAATTCTGCCCTTGTAATTTGATTTTCCGGACGGAATGTTCCGTCTGTATATCCGTTTATAATTCCCGCTTTACTCATTGCAGTTACAGACTCATAATACCACGCACTTTCTTTTATATCAGAAAAGCTAATTGATTCACCTGATTTCGTATTAGTTAATACTCTATATAATATAGCCGCAGTTTCGGCTCTTGTTATATTGCCATCAGGGCGGAATGTATTATCGTCATATCCTGAAATGTATGATTTATGTATTTCTGATGATTGTGCTGTCGGTGTTGGCGTTATTGCCACAGCCGGCTTTGGTGTTTCATCCGAAACAACCTGTAAATATGCAATACCATTTTTATCTGTTCTTCCTCTTAATGTTCTGCCATATTTGTCTTTGATTTCAACATCCTTGTATGCTTGAGCTACGCCTTTTACAGTAACAATTACTTTATACACACTGTTATATTCAATATTTTTCGGTATAATTACATTTACATCACCGCTTGTTTCTGTTGTAAGTAGCACATTATTATCTTGCATTACTTCAACTTTGGTATTGTCCTTTTTAGATGAAGATGACGATGATGATTTCTTTCGTACAATATTAAATGTTTCTTCTTTTTGTCCCGAGTAATTGCCGATGAAAGTAACCACTACCGTTGCAGTACCAACATTTATGTTGTCACGATATGTTAATTTATAATCCACATCTTTAACTAATGTTTTTCCGTCAACAGTTATATTAATATCATCTGTCGGAGCAGGTGTTATTGTAGGTATAGGTGTTGATGTATTTGTTTCGTCTGCCATTACTGTAAGACATAAGCTACTGACCGACAAAACAAATGCCGTTATAACAGCTGTTATTTTCTTTTTCACTGTCATTATCCCCTTTCCTTTAGATTTTTCTTATTTTATCTGCTCTTATCAATAATTACAGGTTCAGGTGTAATTTCACTGCCTGTATATGTTTGATCTGCAATCGGCTGAATTGTAACAGTTTTATCATCTTCAGTTACCACTCTTGCTATAATATCAAAATTTGTTGCAGCAGTGCCGGAGTAATTACCTATAAATGTAATACTTACTTTAGCAGTACCCACATTTATATTATCAGTATATGTTAATGTGTAATCTTTATCTTTAACAAGAGTTACATCACCGTATTTAATCGTTGGTGTTGGTGTAATAGCACTGCCGGTGTATGTTTGTGCCGTAGTTTCTGATATACTTACCTTTTCTTGATTAAGCACATCCGGTATAATATCAAAGCTTGAAGTTGCAGTACCGGAGTAATTGCCGATGAACGACACATTAATTTTTGCTTTGCCGGCATTTACGTTATCTTCATAGGACAATGTGTAATCTTTATCTTTAACAAGTGTGACATCGCCGAATTTAATTGTCGGTGTCGGTGTAATTTCACTGCCTGTATATGTTTGTGCCGTTGTTTCCGATATATCAACCAAATCGTTTGACAATGCTTTTGCAATGATGTTGAAATTCACACTGCGTGTACCCGTATAGTTACCTTTAAAGGTGATATTAACAGTAGCTTTACCGACATTCACATTGTTTTCATAAGACAAATCATAATCAACACCTTTTGTAAGTTGTGTACCGTTATCGCTTAAAACTTGTACATCAGGTTTAATCTCTTTTCCGGCATTATATGTTATAGCTGAATTATTTTCTTGATTTTTTTCTTTGTCGTTGTTTGCCGCAAATCCTGTTACTATCGACATTGTTGTCGATAGTGCTATGGTTGCCGCTAAAATGCTTTTATACACTTTCTTCATTTTTCATCTTCCTTTCACATCTCAAAATCTTCATTCATATCAACTTCTGAATTAATTTGTTCAAGCTCAGCCGTTAAATTTTGATATGCATAGTATTCTTCCGGTTTAACCGCTTGTCTGTTAGATATTCTTTTTTCAACGTTATTTATCAAAGATTTTGCACATTCTTCTGAAATATAATTTACCGCTCTGCTATCATGTTTCATTGCTGCAATAAACATTTCCGGTGTCTGATGTTCTATGTATTGCAATGCCTTAGCTGATTCATTAACAGCTGCCATACATACTTCAGGTGTCTGTTCTTTGACAAAACGTATTGCTCGGAAATTTTCTTGTACCGCTGCCATACATATTTCGGGTGTTGCTCTTTGACATATTGCAACGCCAATCCATTACTATTTACAGCAGCCATACATATTTCAGGTGTTTGCTCTTTGACGTATGCAAGCAATTCTCCGTCATTTTGTACTGCCTCCATACACAATTCAAGTGTTTGTTCCTTTGCATATCTAATCGACCATGGAGCTTTCTTAACAGTTTCCATACACTTATATGGATCATTTATTGCTTCACAATAATATCTTTCAGTTTCGTTCATTTCTTCTGCCATTTTAAATGTTTTTCCTTTCTGATTTCCTACATTTCAAAATCTTCATTCATGTCGACTTCAGAATTAATCTGTTCAGGCTCTGACACTAATGTTTTATAGAAATCGTAATCTTGAGGTTCAACTGCTTGTCCATTAGATATACTGCTTTCAATATTATCTATAAAATCATATTTTTCATTATTCAGAGTATTATCAGCCCGTTTTAACAAATCGCATTTAGCCTTTAATTCATTACTAAAATAATGTCCTAAAGAATACTCATCATCTGACTTTTGCCATGTTACATACGGTTGTGGTGCATTTGGGTTATATCCCATAACAAATGTATTGTTATTTAGTGTCACACTGTCAACGATAAAATAGCCTTTTACTGATTCTTTGCCGTATAGTTTATCATATGTGGCAGCATCTTTTAATGTCGGAGTATCTTTAATTTCAATTTCAGGCTTTTCTCTGACTGCTTGCAAATTTTTAATTATGTTATCCGAAATATATTTTACATTTTCGTGTGAATATACACCGAAATAAATATTTTTTTCTTTTAACATATTCATTATCTTTCTGTCAAGTGCCTTACTTTCTTCAAGATTTTGAATGCGTCCGGCTTGCTGAAATGTATCACCACGTTTTATAAAAAGATTGAAGTTATAATACTTTTTATATTCATCATCGATACGCATTGTAAAATCCGTACTGTTGTTTCGGCCATAAATGTGGCTCATCAAAATCGGCGAATCTGTTACTATAACTTCTACCTTTCCACGAAGTCTTTCAAGACGTTTGGCTTGTTCTGCAAAAAGATGTTCTTGGTTTTCAAGTACATCATATTTTCCCTCCCAAACCAGTTCCTTGGCATACTCCGAAACATATTCGGTATTAATACCTTTTTTCTTGAGTTGTGACGCAACTTCCCAAGCACAAGTAGTTTTACCTGCACCCGGTCCGGCATAGCAATTAACAACC
>OGEU01002032.1_pt1 | contig 15448 bp, 35 predicted proteins | sample 1570651 | NCBI WGS metagenome assembly OGEU01 (sample SAMEA2582129, study PRJEB24529) | metagenome | biome: Human gut stool | place: China | collected 2011 | reverse complement strand
CCCTATCCACGAAAAAATGGATACCCTATCCATAAAAACACGGTGACCCTATCCACGAAAAAATGGATACCCTATCCATAAAAACACGGTGACCCTATCCACGAAAAAATGGATACCCTATCCATAAAAACACGGTGACCCTATCCATAAAAAGATGGAAGATAATATTACAAGTATTAATAATAAAAAAGAAGAAGAAGAAAAAATTCAAAATGATTTAAAAGACATTATTAATTTTTACGAAAACAACATAACAATGATTACGGCTTTAGTTGCAGATAGTATGGAAATGTATTTAAAGGAGGGACTAAGTGCAAATCTAATTATTGAAGCAATGAAAGAAGCGGTATTCAGAAATAAAAGAAATTGGAAGTATGTGACGGGGATATTAAATGATTGCATAAATAATAAAATACATACGGTTCAGCAATTTAAAATCAAGCAAGAAGAATTTAAATCTAACAAAAAACAGAATGACAGTCAGAAGCAGGCAAAAGAAAAAATTGAATATAAAGAAAGCGAATTAACAGAAGAAGAGTATTTCGCAAATTTGAAAGGAAAAAAACATGTATGATGAAGAAATTGAGAAAGCAGTATTGTTTTATATAATTTTTGACAACGCACAATATCAAATCAGTGAAGATGATTTTGTAAATGCGATGAATAAAAGAATAGCAATTGCTATAAACGAATTAAGGAGATTAAAAGAGAATGTTTCGATGATTTCGGTTCAAAGTAGATGCAAAGAAAATCAAAATGAGGTACTAGCATATATCAGCAAAATTGGTGATACAGTAATTCGAGGGTTAAATAATCCCGACGAATTGTATTCAAAATTAATAAAATTATCACAAAAAAGAAAATTATTTATGCTAGCTAAAAAAATGCAAGCTGAGATTTTGGAGCAAGAAGAAGCGGATATTTACGGACAAAAAGTAATAGATGAAATCAACAAAATAACATCACGAGAAGAGAAAGAAAAGACTTTTGTTCAGAAAATAGCAGATGCTACACTTGAAATTGAAAATAGCTGGAAAAATAGTTCGGATTATAGTTTGTACACAGGGATATATGATTTAGACAGTATGATTTGTGGGTTGCATAAACAAGAATTAACAATAATCGGAGCTAGACCGGGAGTTGGAAAGACAACTTTAGCTTTGCAAATTGCTGAAAAAATTGCAAGAAACGATAAAAATGTATTGTTTGTAAGTTTGGAAATGTCAGATAATCAACTCATTCAAAAGATGATTGCAAGAACAGGAAATGTAAAAAGCTATAGAATGCGAATGGGAACAATAGAAGATGAAGACTGGACCAAAATTTCGAATGCAATAGGAAAATTATCAGACTTAAAATTTAATACAAATTCAAAAATTAGAACAATACAAAAATTAGAATTAGAAGCAAGAAAATTGAAAAACAGAGGAAAATTAGATTTACTAATAATAGATTACATACAGCTTTTAAAAAGCAAAGATAAATTTAATTCAAGAGAACAAGAAGTAGCTGATATCAGCAGAAGATTAAAATTAATGAGTTTAGAATTAGATATACCGGTTGTTGCATTGTGTCAGTTAAATAGAAATGCAAGCAACAATGAACCAAGTTTATCGGATTTAAGAGAAAGTGGAAGTTTAGAACAAGATGCAGATAATGTAATATTTTTACATCAAGAAAACAATGAAAACAATATTGTTACATTGAAAGTTGCTAAACAAAGAGCAGGAGAAATTGGAAAAATAGCAGTTATGTTTAAAAAAGATATCAGTACTTTTATAAATCTAGAAAGGACCAGATAATGCTAGAGATAAACAAAAAGCAATTAATGAGCTTTGATGAGATAAACAGATTGAGAATACTTAAATATATTGCATTAGGATTAATTAAGTATAAGGAGAGTGATACAAATGAATTTTATAACAAATCAAACAAGACAAATGAGCTTTAATGATATACAAGACAAAACAAAAATAAGATATATACAAATTTTAAACAGATTGAATAAACCTAAGACGGCAAAACAATTAGCAGTGGAACTATTTGAGCTTGGTTTTATACCGAGTGCAGAAAGAAATTATACTGCACCAAGGCTAACAGAATTAGAAAAAATGGGATATGTAAAAATTGCAGGAAAAGCTAAGTGCGAATACACTGGAAAAACTGTTGCAGAGTATGAAATAACACAGACAGGATTTGAGGCTTTAAATTATGATCATATTCCTCGAATTGATTAGGAGGGTGTATGAAATATAATTATCCACAATTGCAGCGGAGTGTGTGGAAAAGCAATTAGAAATAATTTGTGTACTGGATGCAACCGACTGGAAATGCTTGAGTTCAAAGGGGTACAAGAGTGCAAGTACATAAATAGCCAGAAAAACAACATAAAAGAAATTTCAGGAACACAGGAGAAATTGAGATTATGAACGAAGAAGAATTTTTAATTGAAATGAAAAACTTTTTTGAAAATATAGACAAGCTAAGGATTGATTTAGAAGAACAAATAAAAGAAACGGAATTAGCAAGAAACGATCTATTACACGAGCTAGAACTAGCAAAATTAGACGGAGTTGGAATGATGAAAGTTGCTAAGACATTGAAAGAAGTTTTGCTTGAGAGACGAAGATACAAAGACAAATTAGCGAAAGTTATGGTTTTAAAAGAGTTAACAGACAAGTACAACAATAGGTTGATAACAGGAGATATAATTAAAACTTTAAAAGAATTAAAAGATTTGAAGAAAAAGAACGAAGAGAGAAAATATAAAGCAAGAAGAGTTAAAAATTTAAAGTGTGTGGAGGAAAAGAAATGATAATAGTTAGTAAAAGAAGAGATGAATTAGTGAATTTTGACAGAATAGAAAGTATATGGATATGTGCAGATGAAGAGGGAAGATTTACAATTGAGGCAACAGCTGATACAAATTCTACATTGGGAACATACTCAACAGAAGAAAGAGCAAAAGAAGTGTTGCAAGAAATTACAGAAAAAATATGTGAAAGTTCTAATATAAAGATGGACATAGAAGGAATTAATTGTGAAGTTAGTAAACAAATATATTATATGCCAGAAAGGTAGGAGGTTTATATGGAAGATAAAATTGAAGTAAATGAATATGTAAGAACAAATAAAGGAAATATAGGAAAAATAGTTGAAATAAGATTAGGATTTAATAAAGATTTACAAGTATATCAAGATATTTACAAATTGGATAATGGATTATGGACAATTTTAGATTATATAGTAAAACATAGCAAGCAACTAATGGATTTAATAGAAGTTGGAGATTACGTAAACGGATATAAAGTAATAAATATAATCAAAAATAAAATTAATAACAATAAATTAATTGCCGTTGGAAATATGGATTACGAATTTGAAACAGTAAAAGAACTGACAGAAACGAATGGAATAAAACTATTAGGAAATAAAGATATACAAACAATACTAACAAAAGAAAGTTATATGGCTAATTGCTATAAAGTAGGAGGAGAAGAAGATGACTGAAAAGGAGTGTTATGAATATTTTAATTATCTTTTAAAATTAGTACATACACTTAATAAAAAGCAATATGAAGAACTTGAAGCATTTTTAGGTGATATGGAACAATCCATAGATAGTGACACTACATTGAAAGAAATCGAAAAGTATATTAAAAAATATAAGTCTAAAAACAAGATATTATTTATAACATTTAAAACAAAAAACAAAAATAAATTAGCACATATTTGTAAATATATAATTAGTTTAGAGTGGCATAACGAGTGGGCAATAGCTGTAGCAGGACAAAGGACACCAACAATATTTGGTTGGTTTGATTAGGAGGAGAATAGATATGTTAAAAACATTAATAGGAAAAAGAGTAGCAACTTATGATGGACATATTGGAGTAGTGATAAAACATTTTAAACCAACAGGAAGAGATATGACAATACATATAAAACAAGATGATGGGCGAATATGGTATTGTCCTGAAAACAATATTGTAGAAGTAAAGGAGTAAAAGAAGATGAATAAAACAATAGAAAATATAGCGATATTAATATGCGTTACAATAATTTGGGTTGCATTGTCAATAACAATAACAGTTACAAGTAGAGATCATGAAAAAATAAAGTTTTTAGAACAAAGCTTAAATGAGCAGATTCAAGAAAAGCAAGTATATATGAATATGCTTGAAGAAGAGAGGAGTAAATATGAGTGAAGAAATTATAAAAGTATTAGATGAACTAGGAAAAAGATTTGGTATTGCATTAGATTGGAGTAATCAAAATATAATGCCATATTTGCAAGAATTAATGAGAAGGTTTATATGTTATCGAAATGTAACGGCGTGTATATGGACAATAATATCAATAGCAATGACAATAACTGGAGCTGTAACGATTAAGTTTCTGAATAAATGGAGAAAAAGTGACAATTATGATAAGAGTTATAGTAGTGATGATGATTTGATTGCTGCAATGGGATATATATTTTCGATAGGTATAATTATGTTAGGAGTCGGATTAATAATAGGAAATTTACTTGGAATAGCAAAAAATATATGTATGCCAGAAATGGTAGTATATGAATACATAACAAATATTCAATAGAGAGGAGTAAATAAGATATGTTTAATACTTATAATGCAGGAGATACAAATTTAAAAATAAATGCTTGTAGTGGCGGAATATATAAAACATATAAAGAAAGTTGGTTTAGTTATTTACGCTTAGATGGTTCAGCGATGGAAACAATGACTAGAAAGTATAAATATGAATCAGATGGAAATGTATATTATAAAGATGTAATAATACTTCAAATGATTCTTACTAGTAATGAAGACTATGTTATAGCAGAATTAATAAAGAAAGAAGATTTTGAAAAATATTTTGAGGGGGAGTAAATAAGATATGAAGTGGAAAAAAGAAAAGCCTATTAATGGTGGATTCGGAGGATGTTTACATTGTGGTTACCAATATGATATTGCACCAGAAGAAATGCTGATAGCAGTAGGATTTGGAGTTGCAACAGTAACTAAAAACGGAAAAGAAATTTATAATGAAAATTCAATAAAAAATGAAAGTGATTTATGGACTCTTAAGGAAGCTGAGGAAGAAGCATTAAAAGATGAAGATAATGATTGGAGAATACATTTAGTTGCACCATTAAGTGAAAGACACTATCAAAGGCAAGATAAAAACAAGTGGGTACTTTATGAAAAAAGTTAAGGATTTGCATAGAAAAATTAGAGAGGAGTAATACATAATGAAAGAAAAAATAAAAAGAATAATAGAAAAAATTAAAGACATATTTAGTTTACATTGCCCTGAATGTGGTGGAAGAATGGAATGCGAATATTTAGATATGGAAATAGACCATTTTGTATATAAATGCGAAAAGTGTGGAAAGAGGTGGTTCTAATGCAATTGTTTGAGGATTTAGTAAAATGCAAAGATTGTATGAACAACATAAATAGCAAGTGTATGTTATATCCAGGAAAAGATGTAAAAGCAGAAAACACAGGTTGCTATGTAGGAATAGATAGAAATAACAAACAAAAGATATTAGGAGGTGTTTTAAGTGAAAGAAAATAGTATAGAAGAGATAATAAAACAATTAGAATTAATATTGAAAGTTCGTAAAGAGCAAAAAGAAATAATAGAATGTGCTGGAGGAAGTTGTATGAATTGTGACCCAGACATCAAAGCCTTAACCGAAAGTATAAAGATCGTATCAGATTATAAAAGAGTATTAAAAGAGAATGAAATGCATAAGAGAAATTCTGAAATTATGTCAAAAGAAAATTTAAGTACAGCAGAACAATTAAAAGTAGAAATAAAAGAAAATTTTAGGTTAAAAAATCAATTAGAAAATAATCGAAAAGAATATCAAGAAACATATAAAGATGTTAGAGAAGAACTGAAAGAGTTGAAAAAAGAGAATGAAGAATTAAAAAATAAGTTAAAAGAAAAAGATAAAATAATAGATTTAATGGCAGAAAGAGCAGTGTTAACAGAAGAAGAGTGGAAAGAGATAAAGGAAAAGAATATATATAATGTTATACAGAAAGACACTCATAAACTAATAAAACAATATTTTGAAAATAAAGCAAAAGAGGTGAAAAATGGAAAATATATTGGTTAAATTAAAAGCAATTTTGAATGTTTTTTCTGATGAAGAACTAAAAAACTATGAATTGTGGATTGATAACGATACAGGTGTAGAATTAATTGCAGTTGATGATAATTCAATAGTATTAGTAACGGATAAAGAAAAATTAAAGATAAACAATAGAGAGTGGTAAGTTTTGAAAAAACGATACAAAATATACTTAAAATATAAAGCACATACTAAAAATGTGTAAAAAGTATAACAAATTAATGCCAAAAACGTGAAAGAGAGGATGAAGTTATGAAAAACGAAAAAGGAGAAATTTTAGAAGTATTAATAGTATCTATAGCAGTAATAACTATAATGTCTACATTTTTGATAATAGGAATAATTATAAAAAATAATATAGAGTATGGACCAAAAGAAGGAATTGTAACAGACAAAAACTATACTTCTGCATATACAACTATGATGAGAAGCGGAAATACAACATTTCCGCAGTATCATCCAGAAAGTTATAGCATTAAAATTCAGAAAGAAGTAGAAGGAAAAGAAAAATCAATTTGGATAAATGTTGATCAAACTACATATCACAATATCAACGTAGGAGATTATTACGGATATCATAAATAACCAAGGAGGAAAACTATGAAGTTAAAATATGTACAAGAAGTGACGGAAGAGGTCATGAAAATATTAGAAGACATAAACTTTCAGGATTATAACAAAACAGGGAATCAAAAAAGAGTCAACAAAGCTTATGACAGATTGTTTGATTTTAGAAAAGAGATAATTAAAGAGCAAAAAAGGAGGACCAAGGATGAACAGACAAGATCTAATAAATTATAAAAATGATAAAATATGGATTAAAGACCAAATTGGCTACATAAAAGAACAAAAAGAGACAATTAATCAATTAAATTCAATATTATCAGATATGCCAAGAGGAAGCAGAAAGATATATGACACTGAAGCGGAAAATATAGCAAAATTAGAAGACTGTTTTAATGAATTAATGGATATCATAATGGAGCAAGAAGAAAAGCGAAAAGAAATAGTAACAGTTATAAATAAATTGGAATATCCTTACAAAAATATATTATTTAAAGCATATATACGAGGTCAAAAGCTAATAACAGTAGCAAATGAACTAAAATATGACTATAAATATACTTGTAAGATTCATGGAGAAGCATTAAATAAATTTGACAACACGACAAAAGAGGTTGAATGACGACATTAAAATGTGTTTTAATGTATAATGAAATAAATCACAGTTAGTTAAATACTAACTCAAAGACCGAGTGACAAGGTCCCTATAATTTTAGTTTTAAGTAAAGAAGAATAGATGTTTTAGATGTCTATTCTTTTTATTATGATATTAATATGCTAGGTAATTAATATAAATGCTGACTATATACAGCTCTCCTTAAATTTTGATTTTTCACCACAGCTTTCCTAGCAAGCTATATCTGAATATAGTGTTTAACGGTAGCACGAGTGTTTTGGGAACATTTAGAGTTGGTTCAAATCCAGCTATTCAGACCAATATTGCGATTTAGAGAAACGGCAATCTCGTTAGTCTCATAAACTAAAGATAGCAGGTTCAACTCCTGCAGTCGCAACCATAAAAATAAAAAAAGAAGGTGGTACATATGACGAATCAACAAAGAATACAAAAATACATAAAAGAGCATTGCAATAAATGTAAAAACAAAAATAAGTTCGATTGCGAAATAAGAGTATTTCAAAATGCCAATACGGTATGTACTAAGTGTATTAATTATGAGAGACAACATTAATTATTTTAATTGTATGAGAAGAAAGTGTGAACAATGCAAAAATTATATAAATTGTTTTAAATATAAAAAAGAGAAGAAACAAAAAGGAGAAAAGAAAAAATGATAGAAATAATGATGTTAGCTTGGATATTAAGCTGGTTTAATTTAGATGATATATTAATAGATGCAATAAATCAAATATTAAATACAAATTACACAACAGCTGTTTATTGGCTGCTATTTTTTGCTGCAGGATTAATTGCAACAATAATAAAAAGGTGATTCTATGAACATAAATAAAAATATTAGTAAATTATTATATGCGTTATCTATAAAAGGACAAATATATAAAATAAATAATTTTCAATTTTATAGTGATAGTAGTTGCAAGTATTCTTCTAAATATCAAATATTAAAAAAAGAAAAAATAAAACTGTATAATGAAGAAACTGGAAAGATTGAAGAATATGAAAAGTATAAAAATAAAATAGAATGCTATAGCAAAGTAGACATAATGAAATATCTAATAGGAGAATACAAAGAAGGAAGTGAGGCAAATGGAAGATGAAGAAAACATAAAAGAGCAATACGATTTATTAACAGAAAAGCAAAAAAGATTTATCGATTACTATGTAGAAACTGCAAATGCAACAGAAGCTTGCGAGAAAGCGGGATACAAAGGAAAAAGTCTTAACAGAATAGGTTCACAAAACTTGTCAAAACTAGACAAATTTATAAAAATAAAGCTTCAAGAAAAAGAAAAGCAAAGAATTGCCTCACAGGACGAAGTATTAGAATACCTTACAAAAGTAATGAGAGGGGAAGAAAAAGATCAATTCGGTCTAGATGCTTCATTACAAGATAGAACCAAATGCGCAGAATTACTTGGCAAAAGATATGGAGCCTTCAAAGAAAAAGTCGAAGTGGCTGGTAGTATACCAGTGGTGATAAAAGATGACATTACAGAATAAAATAACAAACAAAAATACACAACAACAAGTAAATAATATATCGTTACAAAGTGTAGTTGGAAAAGGATATGCAGAGTATTGGCATTGCAAATGTAGATATAGAGTATGTAAAGGTTCTAGGGCAAGTAAAAAATCAAAAACAACAGCATTATGGATAATAAGTAATATGATGAAATACAAAGAAGCTAATACACTTGTAATTAGAAAAACATTTAGAACGTTAAAAGATAGTTGCTTTACAGAGTTAAAATGGGCAATACATAGATTACAAGTAGATAGTTTTTGGGAAATAAAAGAAAGCCCACTAGAAATGACATATAAGCCTACGGGACAAAAAATATATTTTAGAGGTCTAGATGACCCTTTAAAAGTAACATCAATATCGGTAGATATTGGTGTTTTATGTTGGTTGTGGATAGAAGAAGCATATGAAATAACAAAAGAATCTGATTTTGATGTAATAGATGAAAGTATAAGACGGAGAGGTTCCAGAAGGTTTATTTAAACAAATAACAATAACATTAAATCCTTGGAATGAACATCATTGGATTAAGAAAAGATTTTTTGATGTTAAAGATGATGACATATTAGCAATGACAACAAACTATCTTTGTAACGAATGGCTAGATGAAGCAGATAAAAAAGTATTTGAAAGAATGAAAAAAAATAATCCTAGGAGATATCAAGTTGCAGGACTGGGGAACTGGGGTATAGTTGATGGATTGGTTTATGAAAACTGGAAAGAAGAAAAAATTGAATTAAATACAATAAGAAATTTAGATAGTGCTTTTGGGTTGGATTTTGGTTATACAAATGACCCAACAGCACTATTTTGTGGTGCAATAGATTTAAAAAATAAAAAGATTTATGTATATGACGAAATGTATCAAAAAGGAATGAGCAACAAAGCAATATATGACAAAGTAAATCAAATGGGATATTCAAAAGAAAGGATAACAGCAGATAGTGCAGAGCCAAAATCAATAGATGAATTAAGAGGATTAGGATTAAGACATATTACTGGAGCATTAAAAGGAAAAGATAGTATAAACAATGGGATTCAATTTATACAAGATTTTGAAATAATAATACATCCTAAATGCGTAAATTTTATAACAGAAATAAGTAACTATACTTGGGATGAGGACAAGTTTGGAAACAAAATAAATAGACCGATAGATGATTTTAATCACTTAATGGATGCAATGAGATATGCAGTTGAAAAATACATAAATCAAAAGAAATTACAATTTGGGTATAACAGTATAATGTAAAGGAGAAAAATAATGAGTTTTGTAGAAAAAATACAGTATAAAGACGAGTTTTTAAGTGAAGCGAATGTAAATCAAAATATAAGTGTGTTATGGGGGAAAGTATTGCCAATATTTATGCACAGAAGATATTTACAAGATAGATTTACAAGAAAATATGACCAAAAGGATGTTGTTGTTGCGCTTGAATATTATATAAGTATTATTGCAAGTGGATATTTTGGAGGAAAAGAGCCCCAATTTAAAGTTAAGAACATAAATGAAACTCAAAAAGGAATTTTAAATAGAATATTTAAAAGGATTTTTGGAGAGAAGAATGATCCAGAAGACTATCAAGCTATTATTGATTATATTGCAAAATATAATGACAATGGTAGCTTTTTTTATGATTGTGTGCTTGATTATATTACTACAGGAGCGTGCTACGGATTGGTATATGAAAATAAGAACAATGAAGAAGTATATGCCAATATTTCTAGTTTGAATGCCGTTGCAATATGGAACTATGATGTACCAAGCACAAAAATAGGATTATTAAGGTGTTGGTACGAAAATACAACAACAGGTGGAATTGAAACACATTTAGAAATAATAACAAAAGACTATAAAAAGCAATTTGTTGATGGAATAGAAAAAAAGACTATTACTGAGAGTTCTGAATATAAGTTCGAAGAGGTAGATGATAGCAACAAACCAGTAAGATGGACTGATTTGCCTTGCTTTGCAGTAGAAAACCCTTATGGAATGTCATTTTTTGAAAATGTTATAACTTTAATAAACAAAAATGAAAAAGTAATAGAAAATAATGCTAATATTTTTGATTATAACGATAATGCAAAATTAAAAGTAAGAGGATTTTCTCCAACAAATGACCCCTTAATACCATTAGTAAATGATAAAGGAGAAGAACAAAAAGACAAGAATGGAAATATAATAATGACAAAAAATCCTGCAAGAGCACAAGAAGATGAGGCTGTTTTAAATGCAAAAGTATTTTATACTCCAGATAAAGATGGAGACATAGATTGGATTATAAAAGATATAAACGATACTGCATCAGAAAATCATAAAAAGACATGTTTGGATATGGCACTTATGATTTCTGGAGTACCAAACGTAACTGATCAAGGTTTTACAAATGCAGACAATGCAGCAGCCTTAGAAAAGAAGTTTTTCCCTTTAGAACAAGTGTTACAACAAGCACATCATTTATTTAGAAAAGAATACTTAAGAATGTGGGAGATGATAACAGCAAGAATAAATCTAAAGAAAGGTAAAGAATATGATTTTAGAGATATAGATGTTATATTAATACGTAATTTGCCTACAGATACAGAAAGCCTTACAAATGCATGGTTAAAGTTAAGAGGATTAGTAAGTGACAAATCAATTATAAGTCATTTACCATTTGGTCTTGATGCAGAATCAGAGCTTGCTGAAATAGATAAACAAAACCAAGAAAATATTCAAAAAAATTTAGAAAGACATAATAAATCAAATGATATTAATGAAAAAGTGGGTGATATAAATGGAAATATGGAAGTATCACAAGCAGCAGATGCAAAAACTAAAAATGATATATCAAAAGACAAACAGTCAAACTCAAAATAAACTTCGAGAAATATTTGATACATTTAATTTTACATCAGAGAACATATACAATATAGCAGATAATAAGACTAAAAAAAGAATAAATACCTATATAGAGCGGTTGGAAAGAACAAGAACTATTAAAGAATAATAACTATTTTACTGTATTAGCAAATAACATTTATAAAAGAACAAGAGTAAAAAACAGCGAAATACTAGAATTGCTTATTTATTTTGCATATATAGAAGAACAAAATAAGCTGGAAGAGCAAGAGAAACAAATAATGTATGAAGATGCAAATTATTACTATGAAGAACGGACAAAAAGAAGTAGATAAACATAAAAAAACATCAATAATTTCAATGACTATGTTTTTTGAGTTATTGGACCAACCACTATACAATGGATATACATTTGAACAGAATATAGAGGTTGCAATAAGATATAATGCACAGCAGATTTATAAACAATGCTTAATAAATATTATGCAAAATAAAGAAAATAGTGTAGACAATATAGAGTTTCAAAACATAATTAAAAGACAACAGAGTACAAAATTAAATATAAATGGTGAAAAAACGTCTGGAAATATGGACTTAATAATGATAGGAATAAACAATAAATGCATTGTAGAAGGGATAAAAGTATTGGATAAAAATGCTAAGGTACAATTTATTTCGGATCTGTGCGACCATGTTACCCCGATGTGTATGAATATGGATAAAATGATATTTAATATAAGTGATTATAATGATTTTACAAGATATATGGGGACATCATTAAAAGATATAAAACAAGAAAAATTATATATTTTTGGACTTGTACAAGGTATAAATATGCCGCCTATCAATAATTTTTTTCATTGGTGTCATAGCTATCTGATATATGTAAAAAAAATAAAAGACTAGATATTAATATTATGGAAGGAAGGAAAAAAATGGAAGAACAATTAGTACCAATAGGTAAAGAAAAAGTTAAAAAATCTATTATGGCGATAGGACAAGAACTCATAAAAAGAGCAGATGATATAACAAATGATTTGAAATCTGTCTCTAATATTGAAATTAATGCAAAATTAACACCAGATGAAATAACTAATTTTGATATAAAGAAGAACTATATAGCAACATATAAGGACAGGGAGGGAAAATAATATGTACATAAATCCATTTTGGTGTGGAGTAATAGCCACAATATTAACGGAGCTAACAGGAATAATAGGATATGCAATATATCTTAATGTGAAAGAAAAAAATAAATAAGTTATTAAAATTTTATAATTATAAATCAAAGACGTAGACGTACGTCTTATTTTTATGCCTTTTTACTGATTGTAGGCGATAAAGAACAACAGAATACAAATTCGCAATGGCTGGGGCTTAGGCAATGGCTGGGGCAAGAGGAGTAGAAAATGGAAGGACAAGACAATAATCCAAATAACGCTAATACTGGGGCAAATAATGAATCAGTGGGAGCAAATAACCAAAACAATACAGGAGCAAACAACAATCCTGTTACATTCGATGATTTTCTGAAAGATGGAAAAAATCAAGCAGAATTTGACAAAAGAGTTCAAAAAGCTATAAACACAGCAAAAACAAACTGGGAAGAAATGATGAACAGTGAAAAAAGTGAAGCTGAAAAGTTAGCAAAAATGAACAAAGAACAAAAACTTGAATATCAAGCACAAAAAGAAAGAACAGACAAAGAAAAAGCACTTGCAGAATTAAATGCTTATAAATTAAAAGAGCAAGCAACAAAAATAGCAAGTGAAAAAGGATTGGATATATCTTTATTGACTTTCTTTAATTTTGAAACAGTTAAGGCAGAAGAAATTAATTCAAAAATAGAAGAAGTTTCAAATGCTTTTAATAAAGCTGTTGAAAAAGCTGTAAATGAAAGATTAAAAGAAGATACTCCAATACAAAAAACAGGTATTGATAATACAAAAAGCAAATCAATAGCTAGATCAAGTTATTAAAAAATAGGAGGAATAAAAAATGGGAGAAATTACACAAGAAGCATTAAACATAATGCTACAAGATGGTAAAACAAAAGATAATTTAAAACAAGTATTAAGTGGAGTTCTAGAAAATGTTGCATCAAGAGCAATATCAGAACAAATCAAAGCAAAAAATGGTTCAGGAAATCCAGAAGGTGGAGTAATTGAATACAAAAGATTTGTAAATGCAGAATTAAAAGACAAAGGTACTGCAAGAGCAGCTGGTAAAGGAGATAAAGTAAAAGCTAAACCAGTAAAAGTTGTTATAGATACTGATAAAGAAATTGTAGAAGAACTACAAGGAAAAGACGTAAAACTTTATGGTATTGATGGCATGGCTGAAAAAAGAAAAGTAAATCATCAATCAGCTATTATAAGATACTTAGATAGAGAATTTTTTGCCAAAGTATTAGAAGGAACAGAAGTACAAGCAAAAGACAATATTCAAGATACAATTGATACTTTGTTACAAAAAGCAAGAACATTAAGAAATGATTTTATTGATGGAATAGAATCAGATTTATTAGTAATTGTTGTTGATAGCGAATACAGAAAAGGAATGAAAAAAATTCTTGACGATTTACCAAACGGAACAGATCCAAAGGAACAAGCAATTGGTATGTATGATTCTGTTAGAGTTTATGAATCAACAAGATTACCAGAAGGTGTAAAAGCTGTTGTAATGATGGATGGAGCTATAGCTCAACCATTCTATGTATCAGAATATGGAGCAGAAAAAGTACCATTTGATGATGCTGTAGCGCTAGAAGATTTTTTATATAAAGGAACAAAAGCATTAATGGAAGATACTATTTTTTATGTAACAGATGCTAAACTTGCTGAATTAACTGTAAAATCAGTAGCAGGTACTTCAACAGGAAAAACAAAAATAACTGTTACACCAGATTTAACTTCTGGAAATAGTTATAAATATAAAGCAGCTGCAAATCCAACAATACCAGAATATGATGCGGTTTGCACATCTGGATACACAGCTTGGAATGGAACAGATGAAATAACAGCAACAACAGGACAAAAAATAGTAATTGTTGAGGTTAATTCAGAGAATAAGGCTAAAAAAGCAGGGGTAACAACGATTGCTTCAATGGCCTAGAAATAGGAGGCAATAGAAAATGGACAATAATATAGGAAAAATAATAAATGATTTAGGACCCAATTATATGGGGGACGATAATGTATTAGAAGAAATATTTGAGGAAGTAAGTTCTATTGCCTCTGATATTTCTAATAGACCAGAAGATGATGTAAAATTATTTCCACATATAAAAAAAGCTGTAAAGGCAATATATTTATCAAGAGGTTCAGAAGGATTAACAAATCGCAGTGAAGGTTCTATTTCAAGTTCGTTTGAAGATGTTATAGATAAATTAAGAAATAACATTATAAAAACTGGTTTAAGGAGGTTACCTTAATGTTATTACGAGATTTAACAAAGGTATATATATCAGAGTACAAAGAGATAGAGGATCATGGTGAAACAGAAAAAAAGTGGAAATATAAAGGAAAAGGAATAACAGTAAAAGAGATAAATGAAATGTCGGTAAAAGATTTGAATAAATTGGAAGTATATAAACTGGCAAAGGAAAACAATACTGGTATAGCTTATCTAAACATTCAGCAAGATGTAAATGAACTTGATAAAAAATCTACTGGTGAAGTTGACTACAGTAGATATAAAGCACGAACTACCAAAAAATATTTTATAAATAAA
>OGEU01001995.1_pt1 | contig 15708 bp, 10 predicted proteins | sample 1570651 | NCBI WGS metagenome assembly OGEU01 (sample SAMEA2582129, study PRJEB24529) | metagenome | biome: Human gut stool | place: China | collected 2011 | reverse complement strand
AGGGCCTGATTTACGGAAATTACCGGATGCTGACCCCGAGAGATTTTTCGGGAATCCTGACCAAGGGCGGAACCATCCTGGGAAGCTCCCGCCAGCCCTTCAAAATGATGCGGGTGCCGGATGAAAACGGACTGGACAAGGTAGCAGCCATGAAGCAGAACTACCGCAGACTGGATCTGGATTGTCTGGTGATCCTGGGCGGTAATGGAACACAGAAGACAGCCAATCTTCTGTGTGAAGAGGGACTCAATATCATCCATCTCCCCAAGACCATCGACAATGATATCTGGGGTACCGACATGACCTTTGGTTTCCAGAGTGCAGTGGATATCGCAACGAATTGTATTGACTGTATCCATACCACAGCAGCTTCTCACGGTCGTGTATTTATTGTGGAAGTTATGGGACATAAAGTAGGATGGCTGACACTGCATGCAGGAATGGCAAGTGGTGCGGATATTATACTGATTCCGGAGATTCCTTATGATATTGATAAAGTAGTGGAAGCGATTGAGAAGAGAACACGGGAAGGAAAGAGATTTTCCATTCTTGCGGTGGCAGAAGGTGCGATTTCCAAAGAAGATGCGAAATTAAGCAAGAAGGAATACAAAGCGAAGCTGGCAGCACGTCCGTACCCATCGGTTTCCTATGAGATTGGCAAGAGGATCGAGGAAAAGACCGGACAGGAAATCAGGGTTACGATTCCGGGACATACACAGAGAGGCGGAAGTCCATGTCCGTATGACAGAGTTCTGTCAACCAGATTCGGTGCGGCAGCAGCCCAGATGATTATGGAAAGAGATTATGGAAAACTGGTAGGAATAAAGAATGGAGAAATCGTCAGAATTCCACTGGAAGAAGTTGCTGGAAAATTAAAAACGGTAGATCCGAATGCATCTATCATTAAAGAAGCAAAGGCAGTGGGAATCAGTTTCGGAGATTAATATGTCTTATACAGCATTATACAGGAAATTCCGCCCGGATAATTTTGAAGATGTCAAAGGGCAGGATCATATAGTCACAACATTAAAAAATCAGATAAAAGCGAATCGAATCGGACATGCTTACCTGTTCTGCGGAACCCGTGGAACAGGTAAGACTACCGTTGCGAAGATTCTGGCAAAGGCAGTGAACTGTGAAAACCAGCAGGACGGCAGTCCGTGTGGGGAATGTCCAAGCTGCCGGACCATAGCATCGGGTGCGTCCATGAATGTCATAGAGATCGATGCGGCATCCAATAACGGTGTTGACAATATCCGTGACATCCGCGAGAATGTACAGTATCCGCCGACGGAGGGGCGCTATAAGGTGTTTATCATTGACGAGGTGCATATGCTGTCTATTGGTGCATTTAATGCATTGTTAAAGACACTCGAAGAGCCGCCTTCTTATGTTATATTTATTCTTGCAACAACAGAATCGCATAAAATACCGTTTACGATTCTTTCCCGATGCCAGAGGTATGATTTTAAGCGAATCACGATCGATGTCATTGCCGCAAGACTGAGGGAACTGGTGGATAAAGAAGGGATTCAGGCGGAAGAGAAAGCACTGCGGTATGTGGCGAAGGCGGCGGACGGATCTATGCGAGATGCACTCAGTCTGCTGGATCAGTGCATCGCATTTTATCTGGGACAGGAACTGACCTATGAGCATGCACTGGAAGTACTCGGTGCGGTAGATATGGAAGTGTTCAGCATAATGTTGAGACTGATTCTGGTCGGTGACACCATGGGGGCAGTCCACACACTGGAAGAGGTCATTATGACGGGCAGGGATTTATCTCAGTTTGTTACCGATTTTATCTGGTACCTGAGAAATCTCCTGTTAGTCATGACCTCTGACGGAAATGATATTTCTGATATGCTGGACATGTCTGCGGAGCGGCTGACAGCCATGCAGGAAGAGGCAGAGATGGCGGACGAGGATACCGTGATGCGTTACATCCGGGTATTGTCCGAACTGTCAAATCAGATGAAATTTTCCACATCAAGGAGAGTCCTTGCGGAGGTTGCCATAGTAAAACTGGCGAAGCCGCAGATGGAAAACAGTCTGGATGCCCTATTAAACCGGATTGCAAATCTTGAAAGAGGCATGGAAAATCAGGTTTTTGTACCGAGGAGTGAGCCGGCAGCACCGGCAGACCAGCCGGAAATAAAGAAAGAAGAGCCGAAACAGCTGGAGTTAGCTGTACCGGAAGAAATCCAGCAGGCAGTAGATAACTGGCGCAGGATTCAGGGCAGGGTAACAAGGCCGGCCAGTATCTATCTGAAAGATGTAAGGCTTACGGTTACTGGTGAGGGAAAACTCCTGATCGTAACAAAGAATAAGATTGGTTATGAGCTTATCGGGAGAGAAGACACGATTGCAGAGATCGAAAAACTGATTGCTGAAGAGATCGAAAAGCAAGTAAAAGTGGAAGTGAAACTGTTAGAGGAACACGAACACTTTGAAGATAAATTTGTAGAAATTACAAAAAATATTAATATGGAAATCGAAGAGGAGGATTTTTAATCATGGCAAAAAGAGGAGGATTCCCAGGAGGAATGCCTGGCAATATGAACAATCTGATGAAGCAGGCACAGAGAATGCAGAGACAGATGGAGCAGACCACAGCGGATCTTGAAACAAAGGAAGTAACAGCGGCAGCTGGCGGCGGTGCAGTAGAAGTAACCGTATCCGGAAAGAAGGAAGTCGTAAAAGTAAAACTGGCAGAAGAAGTTGTAGATCCGGATGATATCGAGATGTTAGAAGATCTGATCATGGCTGCAACCAATGAAGCACTGCGTAAGATGGAAGAATTAACCCAGTCCGAGATGGCTAAGATTACAGGTGGTCTTGGAGGAGGATTTCCGTTCTAATGGATTACTATAGCAGTCATATTTCAAAACTGATGGAGGAATTATCCAGACTTCCCGGTATTGGTGCTAAAACCGCCGGGAGACTGGCATTTCACATCGTCAATATGCCAGAAGAACAGGTTCAGGCGATTGCAGATGCCATGGTTTCTGCAAAGAAAAACATACATTACTGTAAAGAATGTTGTACGCTGACGGATCAGGAATTATGTCCGATTTGTTCCAGTCAGTCAAGAAACCATAAGATAATTATGGTTGTGGAAAACACGCGAGATTTGGCAGCCTATGAAAAGACCGGCAAATATAACGGGGTATATCATGTGCTGCATGGTGCGATTTCACCAATGCTTGGAATCACACCGAATGATATTAAACTTAAAGAATTAATTCAGAGATTAAAGGGAGATGTGGAAGAAGTAATTATCGCCACAAATTCCAGCGTAGAGGGCGAAACCACCGCAATGTACATCAGTAAACTGGTCAAACCGCTTGGAATCAAGGTAACAAGAATCGCCAGCGGCGTGCCGGTCGGCGGTGATTTGGAGTACATTGATGAAATGACATTATATCGTGCCCTTGAGGGACGAACAGAATTATAAAGAGGTAGACATGACAGAAGAATATATCCTGCATAAAGATGTAATTACAAACCATAAGGACAGAATGTTTTATCTGAGAAAATATTTTCCCTATTTTAAGATTACGGAAAACAATTTTTCGCAATTTCAGAATGGAAAATACGAAAGTCTGGATATGGGATATCTGCTTATGGCAGTGTTACGTTTTTTTATAGAAGAAAATAATTTTCGTGAAAAAGACGTAACATATCAGGAATATTCTTCTTTTATAAAGGAAATTTATGAAAGAGACTTTGGACTTGTGTTGGATCAGGCAGAAGAACAGTCTCTTTCTTCGTATATATTCGATAAAATAACAAACGAAGGCAGGCCGTTTCTGTGGTCCTATTACGATCCGGTCGAAAAGAAGAAGGAAACTCTGAGAGTGCGGCTGCTTGACAGCCGTGTCACAAAGGAGGGTGTGTATTACCGCCTGACATCCGAGGCAATCGAATTTTATCTTGATACGAAAGAAATTCAGGACGAAAGCGATATCAGCGTGTCGCAGGTACTTCTGTCGAAGATGATCGCATCACGGAATTTCCGGGGAGGAATCCAGGTGGTACAGAGAATGAATAATCAGGTGGCAAGGCTGCAGAAACAGCGGGAAGAAGTGCTGGGACTGCTTGCGGGAGATGTTTTTCATGGAATCCGGGCATATGAAAAATTCATGGAAAACGGAACAAAATGGTTTGCCGAGGAACAGAAAATGTTTCATAAGAATATGGAACTGATAGAGGAGGCCTTGAAACGTGCCGATACGGAAGCTGCCTATGGACAGGCAGTAAAGGATATTTATGATCTGGAGAGTGAATTAAAACGTGCACTCATTAATCACAGCCGGCTGCTTAGTGACTGCACGAAGCTGCAGATACAGGCGGATGAGATGGTAGCCGGGGCAAAATATTCCAGACTGAAAAGGAATTTCGACTTCAAAGAGGCACAGTGTATCCTGATGGAAGAAAATAATGCGGCAAGGCTGGAAGCTTTTGTTCTTCCACTTCTTCGTATCCAGCCGAAGAAACGTTTTTCGCTGCTGCAGGTGGACAAGCTGCTTACCCTGCGGATGGATCGGGAGGAAAAAGGTGAGGAGATTGCAGAAAATGTAATTCCGGAAATGTATGTTAAGGATGAGAAAGAAGAAAACCGAATCCGTGAAAATTACCGGCTGTACGTCAGGATATTGCTCTATGATATTTTGAAAAAAGACAGTTTTACCATCGAAGAGTGGTGTGGGGATCTGGTAAAAATGCTGGGAAAAGACGTACTGAAAAACAGCGATTTATATTCCATGATGATTCATCTCGCACAGAAAAACCAATATTCCATGCAGGAAGTCATGCAGCATCCCGATACATTTTTTGAAGAATATCTGAAAATGATTCTTCAGGAAGAACCGGCATACCGGAAGCTGGATTTTAAAATCGAGTATCTCGAACATAAATTCTGCCCGATGGCAGGATGCGAAATCAAGAATTTCAGAATAGTGAAAGGGGAACAGACATGGCATTAGAAAAAGCACTGGATATTGTGTCAGCTCTTATCAATGGGGAAGAAATAAGGCGGAATGGAGAAAATGCAGGATTATATGAAGAATTTGCACTGGGAACACAGGTCTATGATGAGGTAAAACTTATTTTGAAAAAACTGAATCTGGATCTGTATGAATACCGGGACGGACTCTATATTACCGCAGGGGATAATAACCAGATCTTTGGCTATACAAATGAGGAACTGAAAAGAGAACTGGGAATAAAGCGGAACCGGGAATTATACCTGTGTTATTTTATTATATACCAGATTATGACATGCTTTTATAAGGACAGCACAAACCGCCCGGGACAGGAATATGTCCGCAGTGACCAGGTGATACAGAGTGTGGATCAGGCACTGGCTTCGGTTATCCGGGATCTGAAGGAATTAAGTCTGGATGAAGTAGAAGAAAACAGTTTTAAGGAAATTGCAATGGTTTGGGAAGATATGCCGCTGGTACAGACGGAAGATGCACTGACCAGGGCCTCAAGAGGTTCTAAAAGCGGATTTGTCAAGCTGGTCTTTAACTTCCTTGTAACGCAGGAATTATTTCTTGAAACGGAAGGACGATATTATCCGAAAGTCCGTTTCCGTGCACTCATGGAGCATTATTATGATGAACATAAGGGAAGACTGTATGAGATTATGAGAGGAGAAAGCGATGCCGCAGATAAACAGAATCAGGGTAAATAATGTCAGATATAATTTTGGCACACAGTTTTATGATGATTTTATCATGAGATTTTCAGGGAAAAATACGATCTATGATTTGGCAAACGGAGGGGGAAAAAGTGTCTTAATGCTATTATTGCTCCAAAATATGATTCCAAACTGTACACTGGACGACAAACAGCCGATTGAAAAACTTTTCCGGACGGGAAGCGGAAGCAATACCATTCATTCTCTGGTTGAATGGAATCTGAGTGATGTGCATATTAAAAATAATTATAAATATATGCTGACGGGTTTTTGTGCAAGAAAAGGCAGGGAGGAAGAAAAAGATCAGAATACGGCGGCTGTGGAGTATTTTAATTACGTTATTTTTTACCGGGAATATAATGATAATGATATTAAAAACCTGCCATTATCCGTGACCGGTGCGGACGGAAAAAAAGAGCGAATTACCTATCTGGGATTAAAAAATTATCTGAGGGATCTCGAGAAAAAAGATTTCAGTCTGGAAGTAAAAATTTTCGACCGCAAAGGGGATTATCAGCGGTTTATTTCGGAATATGGAATTTATGAGAGTGAGTGGGAGATTATCCGTGGCATTAATAAGACGGAAGGTCATGTCAGAACTTATTTTGAAAGTAATTATAAGACAACGCGGAAAGTGGTTGAAAATCTGTTGATTGAGGAAATCATAGAGAAGGCATTCCACAACCGTGTGCCTGGGGAAATATCCGGACAGGAAAACCAGATGGCGGAAACACTGTTAGAAATCCGCAATCAGCTACTTGAACTGTCTGCCCGGAAAAATGATATTCATAATTATGACAGACAGATGGAACTGCTGCAGGAATTTGTTACCAAAGTGTCCGGAATGAAGGAAGTATATTTTGACCGGGAAGCACTGGAAAAAGAACTGGCTTCTGGATATTGTTCCGTAAAGGGCAGGCTGAAAGCCGGCGAAGAGGAGAAGGTACGTCTGGAAAAGCAGATTCAGGAATTAGAAAATCACAAGGCAGAAGAAAAAAGAGCGGCTGAAACGGTGCGGGTGCAGGAGAGCGAAGAGAAAGTAAAGCAGGAACAGGAAAAACTGGAACAGCTGGGTGCGGACGAAGAAAAGCAGGAAAAACAGATTTCAGACATGCAAAAAGATCTTACACTGGCGGAAAGTGTGAATGATTATCTCGATTATCTGTATTACAGAAAAGAACGTGATATTGTCAGGGAAACACTTGCAGTACTGACAGAGGATAAGGGGGAATTGCTGAAAGAACTGGAAAATATGGCAGCAGAACGCAGGAAGAGAGAAGCAAAGCTGTCACAGGAACTGCAGGAGCGTCTGGAAGGATATGAGGCGAGAACAAAAGAAACAGCAGATTTTATTGCAGACCTCAAATTACAGCGGGACAAACTGGCAAGGGAGCTGGCGGTCGCAGAATATAAGAAGGATGACGCAGAGCAGAAGATAAAGAAGTATAATCAGAGTGCGGCAGAATTCAGACAGGAACTGGAAGTTCCGATGTTATATGACCCGCAGAAAGAACTGGAGCTGTGTGACGGGCAGATAAAAGAATGTGAAGCAGTTCTGGAAGAGAACAGTCAGAAGCTGGACGGACTGGCAGTGCAGAAGCAGTCCGGGAGTCTCAAAACCGGGGAATTACAATGGAAACTGGAAGCTGCAGGGACACAGATGGAAGAGTACCGGAAGGAAGAACAGGAAATGCATGAATACGAGATGCATTTTCAGAAGTTGCAGGAAGTCTATCAGGAAACAGGGACGGACAGGCTGATTCAGATCATCAGTGGAAAGTTGGGCGAGAAGCGGAAGCAGGAAAGTCAATTACAGGAAACCCTGAAAAGAAAAAACGAGTATTACATGCATTTGGCGGACGGTATGCCGGTCGGAATTTCCGTAGAAGCAGAGAAAGTTCTGCAGTATATCAACCGCTATCATGACGGTGCGGCTGTGGCAGGAACGGATCTGTTAAAGGAGTTTTCCACAGAGCAGAGGAAAGAGGTATTAAAGAACATACCGGTATTACCCTATTGCATAGTGGTTAAGAAGGATTTTGAAAATATCATCATGGATACGGGCATATCAGAACTAAACCTCGGAGATTATGCCGTTCCGGTTATTGCAGAAGAAGAGCTGGATATGGATTTGCCGTCAGGAACATTCTATGCAATGTATGGGAAAGAATTATTTTATAATGAGAAAAAAATCAGGGAAGAAGCTGCCGGTATCTCGCATGAATTAGAGAAATTACAGGAAGAAGCCATGAGAATGGCGGATGAAATCCGGGTGTATCAGAAGGATCTGGAATTTCTGAAAGATTATGCGGAAAAATACAACCAGCAGATCATTGCATTAAAAACAAAGATACAGATGGTGGAGCAGGATATTCACTGTTATGAAGTATCTCTGAAGCAGGAAAATGAAGCCGCAGACAGGAGAAACCAGCAGGAAGAGCATTTACGGACAGAGCAGGAAATGCTTGAGGAAAAACTGGGAGTGTTAAGACAGAAACAGAAGAAAATCTCAGAAATATCTGGCTGTCAGAAAATCCTGACAGAAGCAGAAGAAGAACTGGAATGGAATACCCGGGAAAAGAAGCAGAACGAAAAGGAATACAGTAATATTCTGGGACGGCTTGAAGCATGGCAGGCAAAGGAAGCAGCGGATCAGGATGCGATGGCACATATCCGGGATCAGATTGCGCAGATGGCGGCGGAATGGGAGAAATACCGCAGTTATTACAAGGCAGACGTACAGACCACCGGCTATGAGGAACTGTCGCTCGAAGAACTGGAAAACCGTTTCATGGGAATAATGCAGGCATTGCAGGGCGGAAACAGCGAATATACCGATAAACAGCGGCTTCTGGAAAATTATGAAACGGCGATGGAAAAATCCCTGCAGGCGGTGGACTATAAGGGAATCTCCGTAAAACTGCTGGAAGAACGTCAGGAAAAAGGGCTTAATTATGAAACCTCAAAAGAAGAACTGATCCGCCGGAAAAACGTGATCAGTGACAAATCTTCTGAGTTAAAGAAAATAAAAGAACTGGTACGCAGGATTCGTTCGGAAAAAGACAGGCTGGAAGGTGCAGTGCAGCATGGCAGGGATGCGATTGTCCAGAAATATGGAGTGTTTGAACCCGTTAATCTGCAGCAGATGATGGTCGTGGATTTTCTCGAAGAAAAGCAGAAAAACATAAAGATACTGGAAGAGCAGGTGCGGGAAAGCCGGGAGCAGATAAAAGAAACAGAGCAGAAAGCACAGAAATTCAGTATTCTTCTGCATGATATGGAAAGAGTTGTTTCCGGTAAGATACAGGAAGAAACAACGGAACTTCTGCCGGATACTGTGAATCTGGAAGAATGTGTCGGACAGGCACTGAAAAAATATGATCAGTACCAGAAGAAAATGCAGAAAAACAGGGAAGACTACGAACAGGCAAAGACCATTCTGGCAGGAGAACTCCGCAAAAACGGAAGTGCCGGGCTGGCAGATGAAGTGTTGCTGCATCTTGGAATGCCGGGCAGCATGGACGAAGTGCAGGAGCAGACAGGGGCAGTCGAGGAAACGATCGCCTGTCTGAAACTCGAAAAGAACCGTATTGAAAAAAATATCCAGGACATGGAACAGATTAAACAGAATTTCGAAAGCCAGTGTATACAGAGCTGCATGAATATAAAAGCAGAATTAGAGAAATTGCCGAAACTGTCCAGAATTAAAATGGATGAAGAGATTATACCGATGATTTCCCTGCAGATTCCATATGTGCGGGAAGAAGAATATGACGCAAAGATGTCAGAATATATTAATCAGACGGTGGAACAGGCAGATCGCATGGCATCGGAAGAGGAACGTGTCCGTTATATCCGTGGCAGACTTTCGTGGAAACAGTTATTTTCGGTTATTGTGACAGATATGAATGAAATTCGTTTGAATCTGTACAAACGTGAGAGAATCCGGGAACAGAGCCGCTATTTAAGATACGAGGAAGCGGTCGGAAGTACCGGACAGTCACAGGGCATTTATATTCAGTTCCTGATTGCAATTATTAATTATATATCCAGTATTTATTCAAGAAATACGGACAGTATCGCACTGAAAAAAGTAATATTTATTGATAACCCGTTTGGGGCGGCAAAAGATATCTATATCTGGGAGCCTATTTTCAAAATGCTGAAAACCAATAATGTGCAGCTGATTGTTCCATGCAGGGGTGCAACACCGGCGATTACGGGAAGATTCGATGTGAATTATGTCCTGGGACAGAAGCTGGTAAACGGCAGACAGCAGACGGTGGTTGTGGATTATTACAGCAGTGTGGACAGCGAGAAACTCGATTATACAACGATGACATATGAACAGGGTGTGCTGGATCTGGTAATGGGAAATAATGCCGAATTTGGCGAATCAATTTAAGCAGACTGATTGAAACCTGAGTGGGATTATGTTATTATACTGTATAAAGTTTTGATTTACTTACGAAAGCTTGATTATCGGGGAAAATAATACTTTGGTAAGATTTTAGAAAGGAAAATGAGATGGATAAATACGAATACAATGTAAAACTTGAGCAGATAAAGAAACTTATCAGAAAAAAAGATTATGCAACGGCGGCACGCATTGCAGATACGATAGACTGGTATAAAGTAAAGAATAACCAGACGATTGTGCTGATCGCAGATGTGTACGAGGCAAGCGGACGTTATGAGCAGGCAAGGGAAAATCTCAAGCTGGCATATGATCGAAGCGGCCTGGGCAGACAGATTGCATACAAACTGGTAAAAGTATGCATTAAATGTGGAAAGATCGATGAGGCGGAGGATTTTTATGATGATTTTGTATCCGCTGCACCGAGAGATATTTCCAAATATCTGCTGCAGTATGAACTGGCAAAGGCAAAAGGCGAGCCTTTAGAAAAACAGATTTCCATACTGGAACAGTATCTTGAAGAGGATATGGATGACAGATGGGCATTTGAACTGGCAAAGCTCTATCATAAAACCGGCCAGCGTGATAAATGTATCGAGCAGTGTGATACGGTTATGTTGTGGTTCAGCGATGGCAAATATGTGGACAAGGCAATGGATCTTAAGATGATCTATACTCCGCTGACAAAAAGCCAGCAGCAGAGATATGAGGCAAGATGGAGAGAAAAATCTGCACAGAATAATATTAAGATCGAAGAAATCAAGGTCAAAGAGGTTGATGTTGCAAATAAATACAATACGCAGAATATCCAGAATGCATTGAAAGAAAGCATGGATCAGATCTTTGCGAAGGAAGAAAAAGCAAAGGATGAAGCCGCAGAACTCTTCAAACCGCTTCAGAAGAAAGAGTCGGAAGAACCGGACGATTATTCCGAAGCAGACGGTGCTGCAGAAGATGCGGATGACTACATTGCAAGAATGGCTTTGAATGCCATGACTTATGAAAATCAGCGCAAGCAGGGAATGGCAGCGGTCGCTGATGATGAATTTGAAGAAGAGGAAGAAAAAGATGATTTAGGCGATACAAAGATATTTGTGACAACCAGAAGCAAGAAGAATCTGGGCGATACAAAAGTCTTTGATCCACGGAAACTTGTGATTCCGGAACAGGTTTCTTTTGAAAGGGAAGAACAGCCGGTAAAGGAAGAGAAGAAGTCAGAGCCGGAGGAAGCTTATATTGTTGAAGAAAAAACAATTAAGCGGGAAGAAATAAAAGAGGAACTCCCGGAAGAAGAACCGGAAATCGAGGAAACAGAAGAAACAGTGGAAGAGCCAGTAGAGGAAGAAGCTGTCGAGGAACAGCCGGCAGAGGAAACTGTAGAAGAGGCAGTCGAAGAAACCGCAGAAACGGTGGAAGAGCCAGTTGAAGAGGTTGTAGAAGAACCTGTCGAAGAAATCGTCGAGGAGCAGTCTGCAGAGGAAGAACATGCAGAAGAAGAGGTTGCTGAGAAAGAAGAAATTCCAGAAGAAGAACCGGAAGACAGCACAAAGGAAACAGTAGTAGAAGTAGAACCGGGTGTAATGGAGCAACTGATGGAAGGTTTATTCTCTGACGATTTATTTGCGGCAGCAACGACAGAGCCGGAAGTTAAGGAAGAACCTGAAACCGAAGAGGCAGAAGAAGCCGTAGAAGAGCCTGAAATCGAAAAAGCTGAGGAAGTTGCAGAAGAATCTGAAATTGAAGACGTTGAGGAAGCTGCAGAAGAACCAGAAATCGAAGAAGTTGAGGACGAACCGGAACTGGAAGAAAGCTTTGATGGACAGTATTCCTTTGGATTTGAAGAACCAGAGGAAGATATTGAAGAAGAGCAGATCGAAGGTCAGATGTCACTGGATGATTTCTTTAATAAAGAGGGTGAATATCATGTTCCAGAGGTGGACGAGGAAGATGATATTGAAACAGAACCGGAACTGGATGAAGAAGAGCCTGCTGTAGAACTGGACGAGGTTGATGAGCCGGAAGAGGCAGAGGTCCTTGAAGAAGAATATGATGAAGCAGACGAACCGGAAGTCATAGAAGAAGAATATGAAGAGCCGGAAGAACTGGAAATCATTGAAGAAGAATATGACGAAGCAGACGAACCGGAAATCATCGGGGAGGAAGCCGTTCAGGACGAAGCAGAAGAGCCGGAAGAAGTCAGCGAAGCAGCTGTAACAGAAGAAGAGGACGAAGAAACAGAAGAAAATGAAGAAATAGATCCGTTTGAAACTGTTACAGAACTCAAAATAGATAAGAACCTGATTAAACATTCTTCTGATTTTGAAGAAGATTCCGAAGAGCCAGACGAAACGGACGAGGACGGAGAAATCGAAGAATCCAGGGAAGAAGAACCGGAAGACGATGAGGATGAGCAGGAAGATCAGGAATCCGAAGACGATGAGGACGAAAAAGAACCGCTCAGCAATCAGGAAATCAAGCAGATTATCAAAGACTTTATTGGAAAATACTCCGGTGTCCAGGGGCTGGATAAACAGATGTTAAGAACACTCCAGAACGTCATTGTAGATGATAATTGCAACATATTTATCATGGGTGATGCAAAAAGTGGAAAAACATCACTTGGAATTGACATTATCAAAGTAGTAAACAAGATAAAGAGAAATAATAACCGCAAAATTGCAAAGATCAGTGCCGATAAATTAATCGGTAAAGAAATGGCAGTCTACTTTGATAAATTAAAAGGAAGCGATCTGTTTATTGAAAACATCAGTCTGATGGATGATGATACCTTAGAGGAACTTCTGGATGCTATCGATAATGACAGAGATTCCAGAATCATCGTCATTGAAGATGAAAAAGTAAATGCGGACAAACTTCTGGAAAGACATGGTGAACTCCGTGACTATTTTGCAAACCGTATCGTAGTAAAACAGAATAAGATTAAAGACTGGGTTGCCATTGCACAGGAATACGCAGAAGAAAAAGGTTATGAAATCGATGAAATCGGACTTCTTGCACTTCATGCAAAAATTGACCAGTTATACGGAGTAACTCTGGTAATCCAGAGAAACCATGTCGAAAACGTAATTGATAATGCAATCAAGAAAGCAGAAAAAGGTGGTTTATTTAAGAAACTCTTTGGACGCAAGAAAGACAAAGTATTAACGGAAGAACATTTTAATTAAGATGCCAGGTGGAAATCAGCAGATTGTACTTTCTCAGTTTAAAAACTGGAGGCTTAATAACCAGGGTCTGGTGGAAATGCTGCCAGCGCTGTATATGTTCCTGGCATTTTATCTGGTAGTGCTGCTCATTACGAAGGCAGTACAGTATCTTCTTGTGGCATTGGCATTTGCCTTGATCTGCAGGGGAAGTGTCCGAAGAAGTGATGGGAAGATGGTGTCCATGGCAGAATCTTTTTATATTGCAGTGTATGCAAGAACATTGGCTGCAATAATCGGGAGTGTGAATGCGGCGCTTGGATATAGGATAGATAGTATGATTCTTATGATCGTGACAGTATTTATTACGATGGGATTTATCATGCGTGGAGAGATTTCTGTGCTGGATACACAGACATCAAAGGAATAATACGTGTAAAAGAGTTCATAACGAACTTGAAAAGAGACGAATCAGTAATCTGTTGAGAAATGAGCAGAGAGGTTTAAGGAGGAATTTGTTATGTCAAAGGTTATTATGGTTACCGGCGGCAGCCGAAGTGGAAAGAGCGTGATTGCAGAGCAGAAGGCAAAGGAATATGGAAAGCGCAGTGTTCTTTATCTTGCGACAGCGATTCCAGTCGATGATGATATGAAAGAACGTATCCGTATCCATCAGGAAAGACGAGATTCCGAATGGGGAACTTATGAAGGATACCGGGATCTTGGAGAAGTTGTAAAGAGTACAGAAAAGAATACGATCCTTCTTGATTGTGTTACCGTAATGATTACAAATATTTTATGTGAAGATGAGGAGAGAGATTTTGATAAGATTTCTGCTTCCGAAGTAGAAAAGCTTGAGAGCGAAGTGATAAAGGAACTGAGTAATCTTGTAAAGGCAATTCGTGATGAAGATAAGACACTTATCATTGTATCTAATGAGGTTGGAATGAGTGTGGTTCCGTCATATCGTCTTGGAAGAATTTTTAGCGATATTTCAGGAAAGGCAAATCAGGTTCTTGCTTCTTTAAGTGATGAAGTTTATGTAGCAATCAGTGGCCTGCCACTTCGTCTTAAATAGGTGTGCCTATGGCTAAAAAGAAAAAAAGAAAAGGGAGCGGATTTTTTTCAAATCTGCTTCTTATATTGTGCATTCTCATTTTTTGTGTTGCGGCATGGAAGCTGTGGGGGTATTATAAACATTACCATGGTGGGAAAAAGGAATATGAGCAGTTAAGACAATATGTGAAGGAAAATGCTGATCCTGACGAACAGAAAACGAAGAAGGAGAAGGATAAATGTCCGGTTACAGTAGATTTTGAGGCACTTGCTAAGGTGAATCCGGATGTAAAGGCCTGGATCTATATTAAGGGTACGGGCATTAATTATCCGATCGTTCAAGCGGCAGATAATACGACATACCTTCATCGGACATTTGAAGGAAAGGATAGTTCTATTGGTGCAATCTTTTTAGATGCAGGATGTGAACCGGATTTTTCTTCGGAAAACAGTATCGTCTATGGACACAATTTGAAAAATGGCCAGATGTTTGGTATGCTAAAGAAGCATTATGATACAGAGTATAACCCGGATGCCGATTATAAAAAGCATCAGAAAGTCTGGATCATCACACCGGAGGAAGAGATAGAATATAAGGTGTTTGCAGCAAGAGAGCTTGATGTTAATGAGGATTCTGATGTATATACAATTGCATTTGCTTCTGAGGAAGACTATGCATCTTATTTGAAGAATTCTATTGAAAAGGCACTTTATAGTCTGAAAACAAAACCAGACAGTGAAGAAGATATTCTGACATTATCCACATGTACTTCTTCTTCGGAAGCCGGCCGTTTTATTGTGCAGGCAACACAGATACAAAGGACAGCAAAGTAGTAGACAAGGAGTAGATATGAGAGAGAAAAATATATGGGAGAGAATCAGGAATTCTTCGAATTGCAGAGTTCTTATTCTTAATCTGATTCTGACTCTTTGCCTGAATCTTCTTCTGGAATTTACGGAAAGGAGATCTGTAGGTGAGGTGATTACATTTGTTCAGGAAAGAACATTTGTATTTCTCTATAATGGATTTATTATATTTTTATGTTTTTCCATTGTATTTTTAGTAAGGAAAAGGATTTTTGCCTATGTATTTATCAGTGGCTGCTGGGTTTTAGTAGCGATTGCGAACGGAGTAGTTTTAAGTGACAGAAAGACACCGTTTACGGCAGTAGATCTTACATTAGTAAAGTCGGTTCTGCCGATTCTTGGCAGTTATCTTGAAGTGTGGCAGATTCTTGGAATAGTCATCTTATTAGTGGTCGGGATAGGTGGTCTTGTATGTCTTTACCTTTATTCTCCGGAAATGAAAGATCTTAAAAGCTATAAAGCACCTTATCATATAGCAGGTGATGACGTTTCTGCCATTT
>OGEU01001989.1_pt1 | contig 15743 bp, 10 predicted proteins | sample 1570651 | NCBI WGS metagenome assembly OGEU01 (sample SAMEA2582129, study PRJEB24529) | metagenome | biome: Human gut stool | place: China | collected 2011 | reverse complement strand
TCCTTGATATACCAGGATTCTCTTGCATAGTAAATAAGCGGCGTATCACATCTCCAGCAGTGCGGATATTCATGCTCAAACTTCGGTGCATCAAAAAGCTTTCCTTCTTTATCCAGATCGACAAGGACATCCTTATCGGCATCCTTCACGAACTTACCGGCGTAAGGTGTCTCTGCGGTAAGGCATCCCTTGCCATCAACGAACTGTACAAACGGAAGGTCATAGTCACGGCCGACTCTCGCATCGTCTTCACCAAAAGCAGGCGCGATGTGAACGATACCGGTACCGTCTGTCATGGTTACATAGTTATCGCAGGTGATAAAGAAGCCTTTCTTGTGCTGCTTTTCGGCACATTCTCCTGCGCAGGCATAAAGCGGTTCGTATTCACGGCGTTCCAGATCCTTACCCTTATAAGTCTCAAGGATTTCATAAGCCGGCTTATCCTCTGTTGCCAGTCTGCCAAGTACGGTGTCAAGCAGAGCCTGTGCCATATAGTACGTATAACCGTCTGCAGCTTTTACCTTCACATAGGTTTCATCCGGGTTCACGCAGAGAGCTACGTTAGAAGGAAGTGTCCAGGGAGTAGTCGTCCATGCAAGGAAATAAGCATCCTCTCCTACTGCCTTGAAACGTACGATTGCGGAGCGTTCCTTAACCGCCTTATACCCCTGGGAAACCTCTGCGGAGGAAAGGGGGGTCCCGCAACGAGGGCAGTAAGGAACGATCTTTAACGCCCACCATTCGGATTCAATAAAGTTATCATCGTAAGTAACGTAAGGGTTCTCCATATCCGCCCAGAAACCAACGGTTCCTGAAAAGTCCTCCCACATTCCCTTATATTTCCATACAGATTCCTTACATTTCTTAATGAAGGGCTCCATTCCGTATTCTTCAATCTGTTCCTTACCATTTAAGCCAAGGAGCTTTTCTACTTCCAGCTCTACCGGAAGCCCGTGGGTATCCCAGCCGGCCTTACGGGGTACCATATATCCCTTCATGGTACGGTATCTGGGGATCATATCCTTAATAACACGGGTCAGAACATGTCCGATGTGCGGCTTACCATTTGCAGTCGGAGGTCCGTCATAAAAGGTATAGGTCGGTCCTTCCTTACGGTTCTCCATACTTTTGCGGAAAATGTCATTCTCTTCCCAGAATTTCTTCGTTTCTTTTTCCCTGTCCACAAAGTTCAGGTTCGTTGATACTTTCTGATACATAGTACATTCCTTTCTTTTTATATTTACTTTCATTAAGTGTCTCGGTATGGTTTACACTAAGTTCAAACAGTGCCTTTGGCTTGCTTTCACTTTTACTAAATGGACATGCTCTACATCTACCTGCTGCACTAACCTCAGACTTCTCCTTTGGCTCGTCTTCGCTAAGTGCACAGGTACCGTTCGCACTAAATTCATGCTTCGCCTTTGGCTCGCTTTCATTAAGTGCTCTACATGAAAAGCCCCGTCCTGTAATAGGACGAGGCATCATTACCACGCAACCACCTGTTACAACATACTCCCTGCTTTCGGCTTATATAAGCATACTCATAGTTTTATATGGCTTCCCATAACGGAGGATTCCGGTTTTACCTACTGGGTCTGACAAATGACTGTGCTGTAAACAGTTGTATGGAAGCAGCGCCTGCCTGTCACATACATTCAATCATTGATCAGATGGTTCAGCAAAACGGCTCAGAAGTGATCTTCACAGTTTTCCTACTTGTACCGGCTTTCACCTTCTCCGGCTCTCTTTGACGTTTGGAACAATGCTACTGTCTTCCTCAATGCCTTTTGTAGTCTGTCTTATTTATATATGTTAAAGTACACCACGAAAGGTATAATTGTCAAGACGTGAAAAAAAGTTGCCGGAAATCAGATATATTTTTCGTTACTGTTCATTCGTACCTCGTTCCAGTAACGATTCGCAGGCTCATTTGAAGTTTTGCTTCGCAAAAGGAGCCTGCTCACTCCTGACTCATGTTCTTACGCAGCCTGAACAAACTGTTATATGGCATCACACCCGTGGCAGATTCGGAGTGCAGGCCGGTCCTTTTTTCTCCCAGACAACCGGCACGGTCTGTCCGGCTTCGGACAACAGTACAAACGGCACCTCCATCGGGCAGTTATTCTTATTCTCTTCAAAGACAAATTCTGCAACAAACCGATAGGAAGCCCGAAGCGGTTCCTCCACCAGAATTTCGTATTCCAGCTCCCGGATACCGTCACCCATATGTGCCATGCTTAAGAAAATATTCTGCTCCTTCTGCGGGAGAATCTCACAGCCTTCTCTTCCGTATAAATACACATTCACACGATCCGAAGTCACATACTTTGATTTGTTGGAAAGGATGAATTTAATCTTCTTGGGCTCGCCACGGCGGATCACCGGATCACCGCAATAATCAAGACGGATATTTAAGCCCGGAAATTCAAAGCGTACCACATTCATTTCCCGGTAAATATTCCGGAAATACGGCTTTGCATAAAAATCTTCCACATTACCGCTCCATCCGGTAAGTCCGAATTCCTTCTGTGCTTTCTCATAAAGAACGGTAACCCGCTCGGTCAGCTCCTCCACCGTCTTCGGAATCTTCCCATACATCAGGAAAGGATCAATGCTGATCGTAACAAGCTTGTTGCCAATCGGCTTCGTCCACTTTTCTTCAAAAACGTCGCGGCCATACATCATTCCATACAGGGCAGCAATGGTTCCAGCAGTACAGTCCGTGTCCTCACCATAATTCACGGCTGTGCACATGGCCTTCTCATAGCTTCCTTCTCCAAAAAGCAATCCGTAAATAATGATCATCATATTGGACGGAACATCAAAGCCCATCGGTCCTTCGTTGTAGCCCTTTTCCTCATCCTCTCTGGCAATTGCATGCCACTCCAGATGCCCGATATAATGCTGCATCAGGTACTCTCTTGTCTGTTCCACGCTCATCCCTTCATCAAAGGTACGGATTGCATCGCGGATTGCCTTGCTTACCGTACATTCCTCCGGAATATAGCTTAAACCAATATCAATCAGCTTACGGATATCCCTTTCATAAAAGGCTGCACTCTCCATGGCTGCCATGAATACTTCTGCATAGACGCCCTCTCCGTTTCCATGATCCACAAGCGCATCCTCAAAAGCATATTCTGCTGCCTTTTCCGGATTTCCCGGAAATAAGCATGCCCAGATATCCGAACGGATGTAGGAACCACAGCTGTCCTTAAATTTGTTGTGGAAGGTTCCTGTCACCGGCGGCTGCAGTCCCGCACGGAGATTCGTTTTCGCAACACCGTACTCCGCATGGGTGAAGATCATGTATTCATTAAAATACTGTCCCAAAATCTTACTGTCAATATGCAGACCCTGCTCTTCCAGGGCAAGCAGCCACAGAATCTGAATATCCAGATCATCGTTTGGCAGCGGATCGCCCGTGATGTCATGGGTATAATAAGTAACGTCATTCTTACTGCGTTCCCACTCCATCGGCATTCCCAGCGTGCCGCCAATGTTCTTTCCTACAAAGCATCCCAATACACGATTCTGATATTCTTCTCTTGTCATTTGTGTCATCCTCCTGATTTATTCTTTATATACCCTGTTTCCCTTTTCTTGTGGGTATTATGAATTTTTATCTGTTTCTATACCCTCTCATAGCTTTTGATCTCATGTATGCTTTATTCTACAAGCGTCTCACACATCCAAAACCTCATACTACTCCGACATTTGGTCATTCATGAGCTTCGCAAACCAAATATCTGCTTCGCTGCCATTTAATTTGCTTCAAGACTCATAATATAGTCAATTTCCGTACCTGTCACCTGGCAATCAGACCCGTACGAGGGAATATCACAGCAGATGACCGGTCCCTCCGCCAGCACCTCCACACGGTAGCCCCGATCGGAAACCATCATGGGAGGCAGCTCTCCTTCTTTGCCATGAATATAGCGGGCACTGCCCTTCATGGAAAAGCCAAGGCTGTTGCCCCGGTTCGGAATAGAAATCTTCTCTTTCTTCCAGTCAAAGAACTGCCAGCTCTTATCAGCCTCAATCAGACGGCACTCTGTTTTGCGCTCCTCGCAGAGCACTTTCCGGTCCTTCGTAAGAAAGCGGATATTTCCTGCTCCCTTATCAATTTCAAGCAGAAGTCCCGGTGTCATCATCTCTACCATACTGCCCTTGTCACGATATTTCCACTTTATATGCAAATCAATATACGAATCCATAGGATCTGCTGCACCGGTATGAGTCCCTGTCATGCCGGTGCGAGTACCAGCCATACCATACTGCAAACCATTTTTATCATATATCTGCTTCTGCGCATCAAAGGTGTCCTCTCTGCAAAAGCTTACACGGACGGCTGCTTTCGAAACCGGGCAGATCCGCAGCATACCATACCGGCTTTGCAGATACAGGCCGTCCGGACGCTCATGCACCCAGCGGATGGTAAGATCAATCTTCGAATGCCCTGTCGGACGCAGCCTGTCGTTCTCCGGCATATCTCCAAACAGGGGAACTCCCGGCATCTTCTTTTTACGAAGCTTCTCCTTACGGAGCTTTTCTGCTGCCTGTGCTTTGATTGCTTCCTGTTCACGCTGCATGGCTTCAAGCGCTTTCTGTTCTTTTGACTTGATTACAATGGGCTGTACACCGGTAAGCAGCATACTTTGTGACGGAGGTGTCACAACCTGTGGTTTCTTTAAGGTGGCTGTCACCCGCGGGCGTACCTGAAGCTTAGCGCCAGGCTGGGCTGTTTCCTGCCCCGTCTGCTTTTCCTGCTCATTTTCTGAAAGATTCGTTCCTGTTTTTTGTCCTGTTCCTTGTCTTGTTACTTTCCCTATTTCTTGCTTTATTTTGGGTCCAGGTTCATTCTTTCCTGTTGCATTCCCATATTTTTTATTTAACTGCAAGGAACCTTTATTATCTTCTATTATATTATTATTTTCTATCGTGTTATCATATTTTGACTCTGCAGATATTCCTGAAGTGTTTTGTCTGGCTTGCTCTTCTTTTCTATCTGTAATCAATCCATTTTGATTATATGAAACTTTCTGTCCTGAACTCTGCGCCTGCCGGATCCGCTTCGTTCCTTCTTCTCCCAGCAGTTGCTGCACCTTCCGGGCAATCTCCTTCTGTTTCTCCTCCGGAAGGGGATCGGCGATAAGTCCTGTCAGCTCCTCACGGTACAACACGCACAGTTCATGGAGCGCTCTCGTTGCCGCCACATAGAGGAGCTTCGCATGTCCATCGTCCACGGGATACTCCTCTTTGTCCGGATCGAAAATCAGCACGGCATCAAACTCCAGTCCCTTGGTATACACGACAGGAAGAACCATGATTCCATCCGAAAAGACTGCCTTTTTCAGATTACTTTCGCAGACCGGAATAAGCCTGCCAAGCTGTCTTGCAACAAGCTCTGCCTTTTCCGGTGTGCGACAGACAATCGCAATCGTATTAAGTCCCTGCTTCTGCCAGGCACGGCATCTCCGGGCGGTCTCTTCATACAACTCTCTTTTGGTCGGAAGCTGCATAACCTCCACTTCTTTTCCATGCCGGATAATCGGTTCAACCGGGTAGGGCTCGAAGCTTCCATGATGCAGAATCTTCGTTGCAAACTCCGAAATCTCCACCGTGTTACGGTAGCTCTTTTTCAGGATTCCAAAGCTGTCCCCATCCTGGCTGCATAGCAGCTTCAGCAACTCCTCCCAGTCTGCCAGACCAAAGCCGAAATGAATGTTCTGTGACACATCGCCCATGACCGTATAGGTACAGTCCTTCATGCAATATTTCAAAACCGCATACGCCATCATTCCATAGTCCTGTGCCTCATCAATCACGACATGATGCGCCTCGCTGATGACCTCCGTTTCCTTCATGCGCTTATACAGATAAGCAAGCGCTGCCAGATCATACACATCGTATGCCTGTTCCGGAACAGAAACCTCATATCCCTTCTCCTTCTGTTCCAGAAGGAATCGCTGATAAAGCTCGAAAATAGAAATATCAAAGATCTTTTTCCCAAAATAGCCGCGGTACTCCTTCAAAATTGCTTTCCGTTCCTTTTCGGAGTAACGCAGCCCATTTTTCAGGAACTCATCCTTGATCTTAATAATCAGCCGCTCGTTCAGCATATTGATCTTCGTCTGCACGGAAGCATTCGTCTGTTCGACATAATCCCGGATCGCCTTTCCACTAAGAAGCTCCACCAGATCCGAAGGCTGCGGCTCACCTTCCCGTTCATCAAACACACCGGCCACGCCGCCCTTTAAGCCCTCCACGAACTGCCTGCGGTCAAGAACGACACTGTCCATGCAGATCCTCTCTGCCTCGATCCTTGCACCAAACTCCGTCAGAGCCTGAAACCACCCAAAGGTACCTCTGTCCATGCTGCCCTGTGCAGCCGCTGTATTTTCAAGAATGGAGCAGCTCTGCTCATCCCAGTCCTCATACAGGAGCCTTACGAAAAGCTGTTCCATCGTCATCTGCCGGATGCCATACACATCCAGATCCGGCAGAACACCGGTAATGTATTCCAGCAAAATCCGGTTGCTTCCCACAATATAGAAATCCTCCGGCCGGAAGCGTTCCGCATAATTATAAAGAATAAAGGAAATCCGGTGCATGGCTACGGTTGTCTTCCCGGATCCGGCAACTCCCTGTACAATGATGTTGTGATACGGCGTTTTACGAATGATGTCGTTCTGTTCCTTCTGGATTGTTGCGATAATTTCGCCAAGAACTGCCTGCTTATTTTTTGCAAGATACTTTGTCAGAAGCTCATCATTGGCAATCACTTCCGTGTCAAAGTAATCAAGCAGCCTTCCGTTGTCAATCTCATAAGTCCTTTTCAAATCAAGACGGATTGGAAGCTCCCTGCCATCCGGTGCATGATAGCTGCATTCCCCCAATCCGTTTTCATAGTACGCATTTGCTACTGGTGCACGCCAGTCCACAACCACCTGATGCGTTGTATCCTTCGCAATTCCTCCGCGTCCGATATACAGGGCTTCCTCCTTTTGAAGCGTCTCATCCCAAAAATCAATCCGTCCAAAATAGGGCTTCTTTGTCGCCCTTTGATTACGCTTCAGGGCAGACTGCATATGATCCCGCATCGTTACCGTATTGCTCATCTGCGTGTAGACTTCTACATCATTGTCGTGATAGTGCTGCAGCATTTCCTCAATCTGGTCACTCATCTCACGGATTTCGCTCTCATAATTTTCCACATTACGCTTCACGATATCCAGCGTCTGGTTTAAATATTCCTCTTCCCGCTGCCACTCTACAGAGCTCTTTTTATCCGATTCTCTCTTTTCCATCCAGTATCCTTCCCATGGCTGTGCACAAATCCAGTTATATTTTTTCAAAAGCTTTTACTTTATCCGGTAAAATAAGAATATCTGATTTTCCATGAAATAACTAGACTTTTCTTTTTCCATATGATAGACTGTATTATAAAGTATGGAATGAATTTATGTTCTTTATTTTGTTTTTTTGTTATCACATATATGTTATAAATTATATGAAAGGATCCTGTTGGATCCTTTTTTGCTGCCATGCATATGAGAAAATGATCCAGTGGATCATTTTTGAGTGCTCTCATCAAATATTCTTTGAAATTTAGTTTAAATCTGTCTGCTCTTTGAATTCGGATCGACCGCATCCCTCAGGGCATCTCCGATAAAGTTAATCGCAACGACCAGCACAATAATAACAAGACCGGGCGGAATCCACAGCCATGGCTGCTGTGTGAGCACGGTAAGAGACTGTGCGCCGTTCAGCATATTGCCAAGACTTGCTTTCGGAGGCTGTACGCCCATTCCAAGAAAGCTCAGTGCTGCCTCATCCAGCATAGACACTGCCAGCACGGTTGTACTGTATACAAGAATCGGTGCAACGGTATTTGGCAGGATTTCCGAAAACAGAATATGGGACAGCGGCATTCCTGCCACCAGATTGCTCTTAATAAAGTTTGTTTCCCGTAAGGACAGAACATTTCCGCGTACCAACCGTGCAATCCCCGGCCAGTCTACAAATCCGAGAATCAGAATAATATTCCACAGTCCCGGTTCAAAAATCGCTGCCGCAACAAGCACCAGCAGAATATAAGGAAAGGACATCATCCGTAAAACGCATAATCACCATATCTGCCACGCCGCCAAAATATCCCGCAATCAGACCAAGCACAACACCAATAGCAGTTGACAGCAGGGTTGCCATCACCCCGACCAGGAGGGAAATCCGTGTCGCATACAAAAGCCGGCTTAACACATCCCTGCCAATAGCATCGGTTCCCAGGAAGAATTCCTTCGACGGAGCCGCTCCAAAGGGACCGGCAATTGCCTGTGGATCGAAGGGTGCAAGGATCGGAGCCAGAACAGCCGCAAGACTGATTACTGCCACAACCACAATGGATACCACCGCCAGATGATGATGCCTGAACCGCCTCCAGACGGTCTGCAGATAGGTTTCATTTGATAAATTTTTCTTCATAGACCGTCCTCTCTGATCCATATCCTTCCCGGCATACGGATCTGTTGTCTCATTCTTTCATAAGTATAGGAAAACAATTTTCCAAAGCTTTAAGCATTAATTCAGCTGAATCGTGGGATCGACCAGCGCATACAAAATATCCGTAATCAGGTTGGAAACAAGTACCACAACCGCGGACAGCAGGCATACTCCCATAATCACGGGATAATCCCTTCCCATAATTGCCGTCATAGTCATCAGTCCAAGTCCCGGCCAGGAAAACACCTGCTCTATAATTACGGCACCACCAAACAGCATCGGAATCTGCATTCCGATTACCGTTACAATAGGAAGCAGTGCATTCCGCATGGCATGCTTCCAAATCACCCGCTTATAGCCGATTCCTTTTGCCCTGGCCGTCCGCAGATAATCCTGCTGTAAAATCTCCAGAAAAGAGCTTCGGATATAACGGAGGTTGCTTCCGGCTAAAGAAACTGCAAGCACAGTAACAGGCAGAACCATATGCCGTATCGTATCCGCCACACTGCCGTCCATTCCAAGGGTATTCATCCCGCCGGATGGCAGAATTCCCAGCTTTACGGTAAAAATATAAATCAGAATCAATGCCAGAAAAAAGCTCGGTATGCTGCTTCCGATAAAGGACGCTGTTACCACGGCATAATCGCCCTTCGAATACTGCTTTACCGCACTGTAAATCCCGGCAGGAACTGCAATCAGAAGACTTAAAGCAAGAGATGCTCCCATCAAAAGCAGTGTCGGACCTATGTGGCTTCCGATCATGGCACTGACCGGCTCATAAGATTTCATCGAGTATCCCAGGTTCCCCTGCAGGAGCTGCCAAAGCCACACGAAATACTGTACGATAAGCGGCTTATCAAGGCCTGCCGCAATCTCCTTTGCCTGCAAAGCCGCATCAGAGATCCGGGGACCCTTTAGCATCTCAAGCGGACTTCCGGCAAGACACATAATCGCATAATCAATCAAGGTAATTCCGATCAGCACCGGAATTGCTATTAATATTCGTTTTAAAATATATTTACCCATCAGCGTATGTTCCTTTTATCTAACTCCCTTGGCTATCCCTGTCTTCAGAATAAGCCTTTGGTTCCAGAATGGAATTCAGCAGCATCTTCGTATACTCCTGCTGCGGATGATGAAAGACCTCTCTGGCATCCCCAAGCTCTACAATCCGTCCATTCTGCATCACTGCAATCCGGTCACTCACATAATGCACCGCACCGAGCCCATGTCCAATAAACAACAAGGTAAGCTGCAGCTCATTTTGCAGACTCTTAAGCAGATTCAGGATCTGTGCCTGCACCGATACATCCAGTGCCGTTGTCGGCTCATCCGCGATCAGAAGCTTCGGATTACAGGCAAGTGCCATTGCGATAATGGCTCTCTGCCGCATTCCACCGGACAGCGTATGCGGATAGCTCTTCATTACTAGCTCCGGCTCCTTCATTCCAACCCTGGCAAGAAGCTCTACGGCCCGCACCCACGCTTCCCTCTTCTTTAATCCCAGATGAATCCTCAGCCCCTCCATGATCTGATATCCGATCGTAAAGACAGGATTTAAAGAGCTCATCGGATCCTGAAAAATCATACTGATTTCTTTCCCCCGGATCTGATCCAGTTCCTTTTCCGAAAGAGTAAGGAGATCACGATCCTCGTAGCAGATACTCCCCTCCTTCACACTTCCTCCCGGCCCCAGCAGGCCCAAAAGTGACATCGATGTCACACTTTTTCCACATCCGGACTCACCAACCAGACAGACAACCTCTCCCTCATCCAGTGTAAGAGAAAGATGGTCTGTTACCTCATGGGTACCGGTGTCTCCGGTAAATGCAATTGTCAGATCCGAAATCGTAAGTAAGTGTGACATTCTCTGCTCCAAATCCGTATTTATATTATCGCTGTTCCGTATCCTCGCAGCTGCGATGAAAAATCCATCCCGGTAATCCCAAATGCCTCAGCGGCTTTATGACCTTATGGGATTACTGCACAATTTCCCAGTTCTGTATATTGTTAAAGAAGCCATACACACCCTGTTCCACACCGGTAAGACGATTGGCGGTGGCACTCTGTGCCCCGATTACATAGGCAGAAAAGTAAGGTACGTCCTCCTGCATCTTTTCATCAATAATCCGGTAGCAGCCGGTCAGCTCGCCGGTATCTGAGGCGGTTGTTACTCCATCAAGGGCTGCTGCCACCTCTTCATCATAATATCCGGTCCAGCTTCCCTCTCCAGCCAGAAGATAAACCAGATCCAGGCTGTAATCCGCAGGCGGATAGGTGTACTGAACAGCAAGCAGATCATAATCGGCAGACCCGGCAGTGCTCATCAGCGTTGCAAAATCAACGGTCTTAATCTCCACCTGAATACCGATTTCCGCCCACTGTGCAACCATAATTGCTGCCGCGTTGGCAAATGTTGTATCACTGGAATTAATATAAAACCGCAATATCTGACTTCCATCCCAGCCTGCTTCCTGTAAAAGTGACTTTGCTCTGTCCGGATCATACTTGGTCGGAACGATACTGCTGTCATAATAAGGGCTCACAGAAGATACAAAGCCATCAACAATTTCACCATGTCCCTTCATTAAGTCATTCAGGATTTTCTCCCGGTCAATACCACAAAGCAGTGCCTCACGGACTCTTTTATCTGTCACATTTGCTGTCTGGATAAATACAGACTGATGGGTTACCGGTTTTGCATAGGTAACCGTTACATTGGAAAGTGCTTCAACACTCTCATAATCCGTTTCCGGAATATTACTCATCGTAGGATGCGTCACATCGATTTCGCCGGATTTCAGGCCTGCGAGAATCTGACTTCCCTCTACAATCTTAAAGTTCAGCTTTTCAATTTTGGGCGCGCCCTTAAAATATTTGGTGTTCGCTGTATAGGAAACATAATGCTCCGGATCAAAGTCCGTTACCATATAAGGCCCGCTTACCACATCAGGGTGGGAAAACCACTCATTCGTTGTAAGCTCTGCCTCACTGAATTTCTCGATGACATGCTTCGGCAGAATATGCATATATCTGGCATATCCGTTTTCAAAGCTGATCAGTGACATCGGAGACTTTACCGTAAAAGTGATGGTCTTGTCATCCACAATCTTGATTCCTGCAACACTGTCAGCATTTTCTTCCACAAACCCGGTTTCGTCATCGACACCTTCAAACACGTAATACATCATATACGGATTTGCAACCACCGGGCTGCACAGGCGTCGCACGGTATATTCCACATCAGCAGCCGTAACCGGGGTTCCGTCAGACCAGGTAGCCGCATCATCAATATGCACCGTAAAGGTCAGGTTATCCTCTGTTGTAATGGAATCTGCCAGCATCGGTACAAAGTTCAGGTTCTGATCCAGCTCCACAAGAGGCAGAAACATCAGACCGCTGCTGTAATGATTCATCTCCGACATATCCATAACAAACGGATTGAAGCTCACCAGGGAACCGGTAACCCCGATATTCACAATGTTGGCAGTACCGCTTCCGCCTGCCGTGCTCCCTGTTCCATCTGCGCTGCTGCCGCATCCTATAAGGGAAACAGCAAGTAATGTACCAAGTAGCAGGGTAAATCCCTTTTTCCAAAATTTTCTCATAATAATCCTCCATAAAAGCCCTATAGATTTTTATTTTCTCACATTAGTTTGAAAAAATAAAGCCCACATATTATAAAACTTGTAATTTATAATATGTGGACCCAGGTAATGATGTATGTGATTTTCTATTTGAACGCTCTTTTTAATGATTATAATTCATGTACAGCATATTTCTCGCTATACATCTCAAATTTATTCTGAAACTCTTTGCTGTCCTCGTGAATTGCCTGCAAGGTTTCATGCAAATGGAGCTCATGATGGGCAACGTCGATCACACAGCCTGCAATATTGGAGCAGTGATCGGATGTTCTTTCAAGGCAGGTCAGAAGATCGGACCATACGAAGCCTGCGATCACATTGCAATTTCCCTGCTGCATACGCAAAATGTGACGGGTACGCATCTCCTCCTTCAATGCATCAATAACCTGCTCTAAGGGCTCCACATTGACTGCACTGTTAATATTATTATTTGCAAAAGCCTCATAGGACAGATCCAGAATCTCTTCCACAGCAGCTGAAATCACCTTGAAATCTCCCTTGGCACTGTCAGAGAAGCTCAGCTCCTTCTCACGCATTTCTGTGGAAGCTTCCAGAACATTCACCGCATGATCCGAAATCCGCTCGAAATCACCGATTATTTTCATCAGCATAGTAACCTCTTCTCCATCTTCACTGCTGATCTTCTGTGAGCTCAGTTTGATAAGATAAGAGCCTAGAATATCTTCATAATGATCGGTAAGGTCTTCCTTGTTCCGGATGCTTTCCTCCAGCTGCGGTGTGTAATGTTCAAAGCTTTGTAACGCTTCCTTTAAAGAAGTTACCGCATCCCTCGCCATATCAACCGCAATGGTATGACACTGCTGCAGGGCAAGTGTCGGTGTAGCAAGAAGACGTTCATCCAGTTCAGTATCCTTTTCTGCTTTGGCTGTTCCCGGTACAAGAATGCAAACCACCTTCTCCAACAGGCCAGTCAGCGGCATAAATAATATAATGTTAAGCACCTTAAATAATGTGTTCACAATTGCAATTCCCAGTGGTGTTGCTACCGCTGTCAGAATCGGCGGTGCAAAGACGGATCTGATTACACAGTATATGATAAGCCATACCAGTGCCCCACCCATATTTAAGGTCAGGTGTGCGACTGCTGCCCGCTTCGCATCCCGCTTCGTTCCGATACTTGAAAGCATTGCAGTAATACAGGTTCCGATCGCATCACCCATAACGATCGGTATTGCTGCTCCAAAGGTAATCTGTCCGGTCATACTTAATGCCTGCAAAATCCCGACAGAGGCAGAACTCGACTGAATGATACAGGTAAGTACTGTTCCTGCCAGAAGTCCCAGGATCGGATTCGTGAACATGATAAACAGCTCACGGAAGGCCGGCACCTCTGAAAGTCCGGATACTGCCCCGGACATGGCTTCCATTCCAAACATCAATGTAGCAAATCCCAGAAAAATTGCTCCGGTATCCTTCTTCTTCGAAGACCCTGTAAACATATATAGAATAATTCCCACCAATGCGAGTACCGGAACAAAGGAGGATGGCTTCATGAGACGCACCCAGAAATTATCACCACTGATTCCACCAAGCGACAACAACCATCCCGTTACCGTCGTTCCGATGTTGGCTCCCATGATGACATGGATCGCCTGTCTTAAATTCATCAGCCCGGAATTTACAAACCCGACTACCATAACCGTTGTTGCCGAAGAGCTCTGGATAATCGCTGTCACTCCGAGTCCTGTCAGGAATCCGGCGAATTTTCCGGTCGTCATTTTTGAAAGCAAGGTGCGAAGCTTATTCCCCGCTCTGCTTTCCAGTGCCTCCCCCATGACATTCATACCAAAAAGAAACAGGCACAATCCACCAATTAACGTTAGTACATCAAACAAGTCCATTTTACATACCTCGCTTCCAGATTTTACAAATGGCCGGAAATACTCCGCTATTACTAGCATACAAAACAAATGTAAAATCTGTCGAGGGGTTTTTGTAAAGTTCCTGTAAAATCAGTGTTACCGTTCACTCGTACCTCATTCCAGTAACTGATTTTACATTACTGCTCCATCTGGCGTCCCAGAAATCCGGCTGCCGACTGGATCAGCTTCAGTTCAACTTCTCCCATTTTCTCCTTATCCGCCGTGTTGAGCAGAATCACTCCTCCGATCACGTCTCCCTCACAGATAATCGGACAGATTGCCTCCTCCGCATAGTCATCGGTGTTATCCTCCACTACCGAAATAAACTTCTTATCATCTGCCATTGCCATCAGCGTCTCTCTGTTTTCCAGTTTGACCTCCAGCTCCTTGCTGATTGATTTTCCTAAAAACGTCCGGAATCCGCCTGCAACTGCAATGAACTGGTCTCGATCCGTAATCAATGCCGCTCTTCCCGATACCTGTGCCAGACTTTCCGCATACTGCCTGGCAAACACACTGATCTCGCCCATCGGAGAGTACTTTTTCAGAATGATTTCACCCTCTCTTCCTGAAAAAATTTCTATCGGATCACTTTCGCGGATGCGAAGCGTTCTTCTTAATTCCTTCGGAATGACAATCCTGCCAAGATCGTCAATCCTCCTCACAATTCCCGTTGCTCTCATATTAAAAAACCTCCTGATTTCCATAAAAATACTGTATGGGTAGTATGTGGAAATCGGAAGGTTTTATTCAAGCAGTCTTTTCTTTCATTTGCTTTTTCATATGCACATAATAAATTGTGCACAGAATAATTCCAAATACAGTTGCCGACGGTGCTGCCAGCCCAACGCCAAACAAAGAAGCATTGGGACGAATGCTCATCAGATACGACATCGGAAGTCTTATGAGGAATGACTGTGCAAGTCCCTGAATCATAACAAATAAGGATTTCGCATGTCCGTTGAAATATCCCATGTAGCTGAACAGAATGCTTGTGACAATAGCTTCCGGTGCAAATCCTCTTAAGAATTCAAACGCTCTCTTCACAACAGCTGCATCCTCGGTAAAAAGCCCTGCCAGTGCATCCCCATGGAAGAATGCCGCATAGGCAATCACAACACCGACTGCCGCACCAAATAAAATTCCACAATGCATTGCCTGATCGGCTCTTTTTTCTTTGCCCGCTCCGACGTTCTGTGAAACAATTGCTGCCATGGACTGCATAATGGAAGAAGGAATCAGCATGACGAAGGACTGAATCTTCTGTGCCACCCCATATCCGGAGGACGCATCCAGTCCCAGCCGGTTGATGAAGGCACATAATGCAAGGAAGGTGAGGTTCGTAAGGAACTCCTGCAGTGCCAATGGTGCACCCACTACAAGAAAGTGCGTCACTTCACCCGAAAGCCGGAAATCCGCTTTCTGCAATGTAAATCCTAAATTCTTCCGGAAAATAATGACAATGGAAAGTACCACACTGACTGCCTGTGCCAGTACAGTTGCAATGGCCGCTCCTGCGACATTCATATGGAATCCTGCGACCAACACGAGGTCTCCGATAATATTGACCACACAGGCAATGGCAACAAATAAAAGAGGCATCCTCGAATCACCGAGTCCACGGAAAATACTGCTGATAAAATTATAAAATACAATAAATACATATCCGGCTCCACAAATCCGGATATAGGTCACCGTAAGATCAAGAGCT
>OGEU01001986.1_pt1 | contig 15760 bp, 12 predicted proteins | sample 1570651 | NCBI WGS metagenome assembly OGEU01 (sample SAMEA2582129, study PRJEB24529) | metagenome | biome: Human gut stool | place: China | collected 2011 | reverse complement strand
GGGTGACATCCAGCAGCAGCAGGCCCTTGACGTCGCCCTGCAGGACGCCGCCCTGGATCGCAGCACCGACAGCCACGCACTCATCGGGGTTGATGCCCTTGAAGGGCTCACAGTTCAGCTCTTTCTTGACTGCGTCGTAGACAGCGGGGATACGGGTGGAACCACCGACCATCAGGACCTTCTTCAGGTCAGAGGGACGCAGGCCTGCATCCTGCAGAGCCTTGCGGACGGGGCCCATGGTGCGATCGACCAGATCAGCGGTCAGCTCGTTGAACTTTGCGCGGGTCAGGGTCATATCCAAGTGCTTGGGGCCGGTAGCATCGGCAGTGATGAAGGGCAGGTTGATCTGGCTGCTCATTGCGCTGGACAGCTCGATCTTTGCCTTCTCGGCAGCTTCCTTCAGACGCTGCGCAGCCATCTTGTCCTTGCGCAGGTCGATGCCGTTCTCGGTCTGGAAGGCATCTGCCATCCAGTTGATGATGCGCTCATCGAAGTCATCGCCGCCCAGATGGGTATCACCGTTGGTGGCCAGAACTTCGGTAACGCCGTCGCCCATCTCGATGATAGAGACATCGAAGGTGCCGCCGCCCAGATCGTAGACCATGATCTTCTGGTCTTCTTCCTTATCGATGCCATATGCCAGAGAAGCGGCAGTAGGCTCGTTGATGATACGCTTGACGTTCAGGCCTGCAATGGTGCCTGCGTCCTTGGTAGCCTGACGCTGGCTGTCGTTGAAGTATGCAGGAACGGTAATGACAGCTTCGGTAACAGGCTCGCCCAGATAAGCCTCGGCATCAGCCTTCAGCTTCTGCAGGATCATAGCGCTGACCTGCTGGGGAGTGTACTCCTTGCCGTTCAGGGTCACCTTGTGGTCGGTGCCCATGAAGCGCTTGATGGAAGCAACGGTGTTCTCCGGGTTGGTGATGGCCTGACGCTTTGCCACCTGACCCACCAGACGGTCGCCGGTCTTGGTGAAGCCCACCACAGACGGGGTGGTGCGTGCACCCTCAGAGTTTGCGATAACAACGGGCTCGCCGCCCTCCATGACAGCCACGCAGCTGTTGGTAGTACCAAGGTCGATACCAATGATCTTACTCATAATGAAAACTCCTCTCGAAAGAACAAATCTTATTGTTTATGTGATGCTCAAATGTTTGTAAGCGGATGTTATATTCAAAACCCTTTCGGGTTTCTGCTTTGTTATTCGGCCACTACAACGGTCGCATGGCGGACGATCTTATCGCCCAGCTTGTAGCCCTTCTGGTAGACCGTGATGACGGTGCCGCTCTCCTGTCCGTCCGGGGCGGGGATCTGCTGCACTGCATTCATGAAGTTGGGATCAAAGGGCTTGCCCAGCGCTTCGATCTCCTCCACATGGAGGGCATCCAGCGCCTTGGCGGCCTTGTCCAGCGTCATGGTCACGCCCTTTTTGTAGTTCTCGTCGGTGGTGGGGGCATTTGCTGCCATCTCCAGCGTGTCCAGAATGGGGATGATCTGGTTCACCGCAAAGGAAACGCCATCGTTGAACTTCTGGTCGGCTTCGCGGGTGGAGCGCTTGCGGTAGTTCTCGTACTCCGCTGCCATGCGCAGCAGCTGGTCTTTGGCCTGTGCGGCGTTGGCTTCGGCAGCATCCAGCTTTGCCTTTACGGCTTCCAGCTCACGGGCCTTCTTGTTGAACCAGCCGCCATCCTTCTTCTTGTCATCCTTCGGGTCGGCAGCTTCAGCAGCAGGTTCCTGTTCGGGTGCTGCCTGCTGGGCCTTTTCCTCGGGAGCCGTTTCGGGCTGCTCCGCTTCCTGAGCCGGAGCCGTCTTTTTTGCTTCTTCGCTCATTCCAGATCCTCCTTATAGATCACAGTCCGCCGCGGTACGGCAGCCTGCGGGGTGTCTTTTCGTTTGCCGCTCATGCCCTCGCCCAGCTGGTCTGCAAAGTAATGCAGCAGCGGCATCAGCTTCTGGAAGGGCATCCGGGTGGGGCCGATCAATGCAATGGAGCCCCACAGGCCTCCGCCCACCAGATACCGGTCGCTCACGATGCACAGGCCCGGGATCTGCGGTTCCAGATCCTCGCCCAGCAGCACGCTCTCACTGCGTTCTGCCGGAGGTGCGATCAGGCCAGCAGCCTGCTCCTCGTCGTTCAGCAGTGTGAGGATGTCGCCCACCTTGCCGTCCAGCTGGGGCCAGTCCAGCAGGTACTGCTCGCCGCCCAGAAAGACATGGGGCTTGACGGAATCCTGCAGGATGGCAGCCGCCGCGCTGATGACGGGCACCAGCTCCGGGTCGATCTGGCTGCACAGCTCTGCCAGCAGCCGGGTGGAAAGATCCACCGGCGCTACAAAGGTAAGGTTGCGGTTCAGCAGTGCGGCAAGTGCTGCCGCATTCTCGCGGGAGAGGCCGGTGCGCACCCGTGCCACACGGGTACGGACGTAACCAGCCGTGGTAACGGCCAGCACAGCCGCTGCGCTGCGGCCCACCTGAACCACTTCATAGTGGGCGATGCACAGGTCTTCGGCACATGGGGTGCTGACGGCTGCGGTGCAGCCGCTGATGGCGGCCAGCGCCCTGGCGGCACCTGCGGCCAGCTTTTCCGGCTCATGGTCGAGGCTTGCGAACACCGCATCCACACGGGCGCGGGTCACACGGTCCAGCGGCTGATCGTCGGCAAGCAGATTATCAAGGTAGTAACGGTAGCCCTTGGCACTGGGCACACGGCCCGCGCTGGTGTGGGGCTGCTCCAGCAGGCCCAGCTTGGTCAGCGCCGCCATCTCGTTGCGCAGCGTCGCACTGGAAACTGCCATATCAAAGTAGTTTGCCAGCACACTGCTGCCCACAGGCTCCCCTTCGAGACCATACAGCGCCACGATCGCCTGCAAGACTCGCTGCTTGCGTGCATCCATCGTCATAGCGCCTGCCTCCTTTTTGCGTTCGCTTTGTTTGTTTAGCACTCCTTGTTCCTGAGTGCTAAGACCATTATAGCCAATTTTCCGGTGCTGTCAAGCCCCTTGGAAAAATGTTTTAAAAGATTCATAATTCTGTCATAAACGAAGAAAGCGCCCTCCTTATTATAAGGAAAGCGCTCTGGCATGTTCTTTACTCTTCCATCTGCCTTGCCAGAAATGCCGCTGCCACATTCACGGCCTTGAGCTGGGCGGCATCCGGCGTGGCCGTGCGGTCTTCGGTCAGCAGGGCCACCACTCCGGTCACATCGCCCGCCGCAATGATGGGTGCGGCGCACAGTACTGCTCGGGGCGAGCCCTCGCAGGGCAGGATGCACTTTTCGGCAATGCCCTCGCTCTGGTACAGCCTGCGGCCGTCTATCAGCTTTTCCATCGGCTGGCTGATGCTGCGGTCGGCCAGCTCCCGTCGGCCGGAGCCGCTCACCGTAAGGATGCGGTCACGGTCGGCCACCAGTGCGGTCAGCGCAAAGCTTTTGCTGAGCACCTCGGTATACTGGGCCGCTACTGCGTTCATCTCGCCAATGGGCGAATACTTTTTAAAGATCACCTCGCCGTCGCCCGTGGTGAAGATCTCCAGCGGGTCGCCGCGGCGGATGCGCTGGGTGCGGCGGATCTCCTTGGGGATCACCACCCGGCCCAGCTCGTCGATGCGGCGCACGATTCCTGTTGCTTTCATGTTTTTGCTCCTCCGTTTCCTTAAAAATGCCTGCAGCACTAGTATCTGTCAGGCCGGGCCATTTATACCTGCTGCCCCCGCGCAAAAAGACTTGCACGGAAAGCTGCCTCTTCGTTGCGTTTCCGGCAGGGTTCTGCTACAATGATACAAAAAGCCGTTTTCATAAGCACCGTACCCCGCTTATGAAGACAGATCCTAAAATTCTGCTGAGAAAGGCAGGTGTCCGGATGCCGAACATCCTCATTCTGGGCGGCGGTGCCGCCGGTCTTGCAGCCGCGCTGGCGGCGGCACAAAGTGCCCCCGCTGCACAGGTCATTGTGCTGGAGCGCAACCCGAAGCCGGGCAAAAAGCTGCTTGCCACCGGCAATGGCCGCTGCAATCTGGATAACACCGGCATTGCACCGGAGCTGTATTTCACTGCCGACCCGGCAGCACTTCGTCCGCTGCTGGATGCCGTAAATACCGCCGACCCGCTGCGCTGGTTCCGTGCGCTGGGGCTTTACACCCGCACCGACGAGGCGGGCCGGGTGTATCCGTACTCCAATCAGGCGGCGGACGTGCTGGCCCTGCTGGAGCACCACCTTGCGCAGCACCATGTGCAGCTGCGCACCGGCTGCACCGTGCGCACCCTGAGCCAGAGCCGCAGCGGCTACGCCGTGCAGTTCGATACGGCAGAGGGCTCTGCCGAAACGCTGCGCGCCGATGCCGTCATCTGCGCCATGGGCGGCGAGGCAGGGCCGCAGTTCGGCACCGACGGCTTTGGCACCCAGTTTGCCGCCCAGTGCGGCGGCAGGGTGGAGCCGCTGTACCCCTGCCTGACCGCCCTGCAGTGCGCAAAGCCCCGCAAAGCGCTGGCTGGCATCCGTGCCAAGGCAGCAGCATCCCTGCTGGACGGTGCCCGTGTGCTTGCCTGCGAGAACGGCGAGGTACAGTTCACCGATTACGGCCTTTCCGGCATCTGCATCATGCAGCTGTCCGGCCTGCTGGCCCCGGGCCGCGGCCCCAAGGCTCCTGCTGTGGAGCTGGACCTCTTCCCGGCAGTGGACGAAACCGCACTTGCCAGCCTGTTTGCGGCCCACGCCGCCCAGACGGCAGGGGGCAGCGCCGCTGACTTCTGGCTGGGCCTGCTGAACCAGAAGCTGGGCCGCACTGTGTGGTCTGCCGCCGGGCTGCAGGACAGCGACGCGCCTGCCGTGCTCACCGCCGCACAGTGGCAGAAGCTGGCCCACACCGCCAAGCACTGGCGCTTTGAAGGGCTGACCCCCTGCAGCTGGAAGCAGGCCCAAACCACCGGCGGCGGGCTGGCCCTGCGGGAGGTGGATCAGCACTTCCAGTTCAAGGGCTGTCCGGGCCTTTACTTTGTGGGCGAAACGCTGGACTGCGCAGGCAGCTGCGGCGGTTTTAACCTGCACTGGGCGTTCGGCTCCGGCCTTGTGGCCGGGCGCAGCGCTGCAGGCCATGCTGCAGCAGGCCGTGCTCTGCCAAAAGCCTCCGCGCCCGCAAAGAGCAGAAAAAAGCCGCACAGGTAAAAATGAGCTTTAAATTTTCAACAAACGCTTGACATCTTGTGCAGATCGCATTATCATAAAGACAATAAAAGTTTGTTCAGAGGATCGAGCAGAACAAGCAAGGGGAGAGTCGAAAGGCCCTTTTGTTTGTCCTGCTCTTTTTCTTTTATTCGGCAAACGGAGCGATCAGGAGGTTTTTATGCTGGATGTAGCAATTATCGGCTGCGGTGTCATTGGTGCGGCAGCCGCCTATGAGCTGTCCCATTACCCGCTGCAGACCGCCATTTTCGAGGCTGAAAATGACGTGGCAGACTGCACCACCAAGGCCAACAGTGCCATTCTGCACGCTGGCTACGACCCCGAACCGGGCACCCGAATGGCGCGGCTCAACGTGGAGGGCTCTGCACTGGCCAAGGAGATCTGCGCCCGTCTGGATGTGCCGTACCTGCAGTGCGGCAGTCTGGTGCTGGCCCTCAGCCCGGAAGAGCTGCCCCACCTGCAGAAACTGTATGAGAACGGCATCGTCAACGGCGTGCCGGGCATCCGGCTGCTTTCCGCAGAGGAAACGCTTGCCATGGAACCAAATCTGGCCCCCACTGTTGTTGGCGCGCTGTATGCGCCCAGCGCCGCCATCGTCAGCCCGTGGGAGTTTGCGCTGGCAATGGCAGAAGTGGCTGTGCGCAATGGCGTGGAGCTGCACCGCAGCTGCCCTGTGACCCACATCGAAAAGACCGCCGGCGGCTGGGCACTGACCACCCTCTCCGGAATTGTGGAAACGCGCTATATCATCAATGCGGCAGGCATCTCGGCGCAGGCCGTGCACGATATGGCCGCACCCCACAAATTTACCATCCAGCCCACCCGGGGCGAATACTACCTGCTGGATAAATCCGAGGGCAGCCGTGTGCACCACGTCATCTTCCAGTGCCCCAACGAAAACGGCAAGGGCGTTCTGGTGGCCCCCACCGTCCACGGCAACCTGATCGTCGGCCCGAACGCCGACCCCGTGGAAGGGGACGATACCGCCTGCACCGCTGCCGGGCTGGCCTTCGTCAGCGCCGCCGCGCGCCGCAGCGTGCCGAACATCCGCTTCAGCGAGTCCATCCGCAACTTTGCGGGTGTCCGTGCCAATGTGGACACGGGCGACTTCGTTATCGGCGAAGCAGAAGGCGCACCCGGCTTCATCGATCTGGCGGGCATGAAATCACCCGGCCTTTCCAGTGCACCGGCCGTTGCCAGAGAAGCCGTCAAAATTCTGGAAGCTCACGGCGATCTGCCCGCCCCCAAGGCGGATTACAGGGATGGCCGCACCCGGGTGCGCTTCAAGGAGCTTCCGCCCGAAGAAAAAGCCCGGCTCATTGCAAAGGAACCCGCCTATGGCCGCGTGATCTGCCGCTGCGAGACGATCACCGAGGGCGAAATTCTGGACGCTCTGCACGAAGAGATCCCCGCCACCACCATTGACGGTGTCAAGCGCCGCTGCGGTGCCGGTATGGGCCGCTGTCAGGGCGGCTTTTGCGGGCCGCGGGTGCTGGAGCTGATCAGCAAAACGCTGGGCATCAGTCCGCTGGACGTGCTGCAGGATAAGGCCGGCACCAACGTCTTACTGTGCGAAACCAAGCAGGAGGGAGAGCACCATGATTGATCTGGTCATCGTCGGCGGCGGCCCTGCAGGCCTTGCCGCAGCTTACAGCGCATGGCAGCATGGTCTGCGCGATATCCTTATCTTAGAGCGCGACAACGAGCTGGGCGGCATCCTGAATCAGTGCATCCACAACGGCTTCGGCCTGCACCGCTTTGGCGAGCAGCTCACCGGCCCGGAATACGCAGGCCGCTGCATTGAACTGCTGCGCTCCACCGGTGTCCGGGTGGAGCTGGGCACGATGGTGCTGGACGTCACCCCGGACAAAAAGATCCACTGTGTCAGCCGGGAAAAGGGCTATCAGATTTTGGAAGCCAGAAGCATCATCCTCTGCATGGGCTGCCGGGAACGCACCCGCGGTGCCATTGGCATTCCGGGCAGCCGCCCTGCCGGTATCTACACCGCCGGTGCGGCCCAGCGCTATGTCAACATGGAAGGCTATCTGGTAGGCAGGCGGGTGCTCATCCTCGGCAGCGGCGACATCGGCCTGATCATGGCCCGCCGCATGACGCTGGAAGGTGCCAAAGTACTGGCCTGCGTGGAGGTCATGCCGTATTCCGGCGGCCTGACCCGCAACATCGTGCAGTGCCTGCAGGACTTCGACATCCCCCTGTATCTGTCTCATACCATCGTGGAGATTCAGGGCAAGGCCCGCGTGGAAAAGGCCACCGTTGCCAAGGTGGACGAAAACCGCCGCCCCATCCCGGGCACCGAGATGGAATTTGATGTGGACACCATCCTGCTCAGCGTCGGCCTGATCCCGGAAAATGAGCTGACCCGGCAGGCGGGCATCCCCATGGACCCTCACACCAAGGGCGCTGTGGTCTACGAGAATATGGAGACCGGCATCCCCGGTGTGTTCGCCTGCGGCAATGTGGTGCACGTGCATGATCTGGTGGACTTCGTTTCGGGCGAAAGCGACCTTGCCGGTGCTTCTGCGGCGGCCTATGTTTTGAAGGGCGAAGCCTCCGATACGGTTGTGCTTGACCTTGTTCCGGGCAATGGCGTGGGCTACACCGTGCCGCAGCGGGTGCGCCCCGCTGATGTGGACAGGAGCGTGAACATTTCCTTCCGCGTGCGGCAGAACTACGGCCCCAGCCAGATCACCGTGACCTGCGGCGGCAGGCAGCTGGCCCGGTTCAAGCGCCAGCGCATGGCTCCCGGCGAGATGGAGCACATCGCACTGCCCAAAGTCCTGCTGGAAAAAGCAGACGGCCCGCTGACCGTTGCGGTAGAGGAGGTTATTGCAGAATGAGCAGCATCAAAGAAGTTATTTGCATCTGCTGTCCCTGCGGCTGCCACTTGCAGGTAGACCCGCAAAACGATTATAATGTAACCGGAAACGCCTGCCCCAACGGTGCCGCCTACGGCAGGGAAGAGCTGACCCATCCCACCCGCATCATCACCAGCACGGTGCGGGCGGAGGGTGGGCTGTATCCGCGCTGCCCGGTAAAGACTGCGCAGGCTGTGCCCAAAGAGAAGATGACCGAGGTCATGGCTGCGCTGGACCGCGTCACCCTGCACGCCCCCGTCCGCACCGGACAGGTGGTGCTGGCAGATGTGTGCGGCACCGGCGTGGACGTTGTGGCGACGCGAAATCTGTGATACACACTCCTGAAACGATACGGAAGGAGCAAAAGCATGAGTACAAAATATGTTCTGGCGCTGGATCAGGGAACCACCAGCAGCCGTGCCATCCTGTTCGACAATGAGCAGAATATCATTGCGGTGCAGCAGCGCGAGTTTGAGCAGATCTATCCGCAGCAGGGCTGGGTGGAGCACAACCCTATGGAGATCTGGTCCACCCAGTATGGAGTCATGAACGAGGTGGTTGCTCAGAGCGGCGTCGATGCCCACGATATCGCCGCCATTGGCATCACCAACCAGCGGGAGACCACCATCCTGTGGGAAAAGGCCACCGGCCGCCCCATCTACAATGCCATTGTCTGGCAGTGCCGCCGCACGGCTCCGCTGGTGGATGAACTGCTGCAGCAGCCCGGCATGGCAGACTACATCCGGGAGAATACCGGCCTGATGCCCGATGCCTATTTCTCCGCAACGAAGATCAAGTGGATCCTGGACAATGTGCCCGGTGCGCGGGAGCGGGCCGAGGCAGGGGAGATCCTGTTCGGCACTGTGGACACATGGCTGGTCTGGAAGCTGACCGGCGGCAGAGTGCATGTCACCGACCGCACCAACGCCAGCCGCACCATGCTGTATAACATCCGCACGCTGGACTGGGACGACACCCTGCTCAAGGCGCTGGATATCCCGCGCTGCATCCTGCCCCGCGTGACGGATTCCAGCGAGGTCTACGGCACCACCGATCTGTGCGGTGTGCAGATCCCGGTGGCCGGCATTGCCGGTGACCAGCAGGCCGCGCTGTTCGGACAGAGCTGCTTTGGCAAGGGCGAGGCCAAGAACACCTACGGCACCGGCTGCTTTTTGCTGATGAACACCGGCGACACCATCTGCCGCAGCCGGAACGGCCTGATCTCTACCATTGCCATCAGCCTGAACGGCAGGGTGGAGTACGCGCTGGAGGGCAGCGTTTTTGTGGGCGGTGCTGTGATCCAGTGGGTGCGCGACGGCCTGCGCATGATCCAGGAGAGCCGCGATGCGGAATACTATGCCCAGAAGGTGCCGGACAACGGCGGCGTTTACATCGTGCCCGCCTTTACCGGTCTGGGTGCGCCGTACTGGGATATGTACGCCCGCGGTGCCATTGTGGGCATTACCCGCGGCACCACCCAGAACCACATCATCCGTGCGGCAGAGGAGTCCATTGCCTACCAGAGCGCAGACCTCGTGGCTGCTATGGAAAAGGACACCGGCGTGCCCATCACCTCGCTGAAGGTGGACGGCGGTGCATCCCGCGACCAGTTCCTGATGCAGTTCCAAGCCGACATCCTGAACAAGACCGTGCTGCGCCCGGCCATCCGGGAGACGACCGCTCTGGGCGCTGCCTATCTGGCGGGCCTTGCCACCGGCGTATGGAAGGACCGGGACGAGATCCGCAGCCTGTGGCACTGCAACATGACCTTTGCCCCGCAGATGGACGAGGCCGAGCGCACCCGCCTGCTGGCCGGCTGGCACAAGGCTGTTGGCCGAAGCTGCGACTGGGCAGAGCATTGATAGTTTTCGCCCGACTTTATGGTTCGCGCACAAAATATTTTTTAATGTTTATCGTCATGGTCAGCTGTTCCAATACCACTACCATTCTGGGCGGCGGTGAGCTGATTGCAACCACATTCTGATCAACCCAAAATTTTACATTACAGCCGCCGTGCAGCTCATTTACACGGCGGCTGTTTTATAGGATAATAGAAGCACTTGATAAAAAGGAGTCTTACCCAATGCATCCTCTTGCCGAAACTTTGTTGAACGAACCGGTGATCGCCGCCGTGAAAACGGACGAATCCCTGACTGCTGCGCTGGCCTCGCCCTGCAGCGCCGTTTTTCTGCTGGCGAGCACCCTGCTCACCGTAGACGGGCTTGTGCACCGCATACATGATGCCGGAAAACTGGCCGTGGTTCACATCGACCTTGTGGACGGCCTTTCGTCGCGGGAGATCGCAGTGGACTCCCTCAACGCCCTATGCCACCCGGACGGCATCATCTCCACCCGCCCGACGCTCATCCGCCGGGCGCGTCACCGGGGCCTGCTGACCGTCCAGCGGGCGTTCATTCTGGACTCCCTCTCGCTGACCAGCCTGTCCGGCCAGCTGGAACAGGGCAAACCGGATTTTGTTGAGATCCTTCCCGGCATCATGCCCCGGGTCATCGCCGAGATCAGCACCCGCACACAGGTGCCTGTCATTGCAGGCGGCCTGCTGCGGGACAAAGCCGACATCATGGCCGCCATGTGCGCAGGTGCCGCCGCAGTTTCCACCTCTGCGCCCTCCCTGTGGGATATCTGAGCCAGAACAAGATCCCAGCTGAAGTACGAAAAGCATAATAGTATCCTGGTGTTTTATCTGTTGAACATCAACTGTATCCTGCGCCGCAGAGCGTTCTACTGCCGCAGTAAAGTCATCGTAGATGCTTTCAATTGCCTGATAATACTTTGCTTCATTCAAAATCTGCCGGTATTTTCCGCGGGCAAAACAGGGGGCCACCACCGCATTGACCGCTGCTCCAAAAACGATTGCATCTTTTGGTATGTTATGTAAATTGGGATCGTTTTTGCTCAGATACGCTTTGTTCTGATAGGTTGCTTTTGTCGAACCAGATAAGTAGTCTTTTTCCTGATCCAGATACGCACCTCTGCAAGATAATCCATTTCTTATTGATAAGTCTAGCACAAATCGATCAATCGTTCTATCTACTTGCATCGATTCACGGCTGACTGCTCATCTGAAAGGAACTTCAAGAACCGTATAATATCATACCGATAGCCGTTCAACGTGGCTTCTGCTGTGCCAGAATACTTCTTATCATCCAAAAAATCTTGTTTTAGATTATCAAACCGGGCTGCATTCTTCTGAATCTTCTTCATTTTTGTACCTCTGACCTCTAAAATTTTTGAAAAAATCATAGGTACAAGTTCAAAAAGCCCGTATAAAACAAAAAAGACGACAAACCGTTTGATTCAACGATTTATCGTCCTTTTGGTGCGCTCGAGGGAACTCGAATCCCTGGCCCTTTGATTAAAAGCGCAGGCATAGCACATATCTCAATTCATGGAAGTTGCGTCATATCGTCATTTTAGCGCGAAGCACCGCAATTTTTGAGCATATAGTTTGTGTACCCCTTGTCGGATTTTGCAACGGAAATCCACCTGTGCATCCTGTGTGACCGTGCAAAATCCGTGCAGGAACCGTGCACATACTCTGGAACAAACTAAAATCGCCCCATCCGACAACGACTTGACGGCATTGGTTCGAGTGATAAGTTCCGCATTATGCATCCTCTCTTATTGTGATAGATGCACCCCGTATGGCAACCTGTCGTTTCATGTAAATTTTTTTTTTTTTTTTTTTTACATGGGACGACATAGTCTTTTCGCTCAACTTGTTGTATGATAACGATATAAAAAGAAAGGATGTGCTACTATGAAAAGATTTTTCTCGCTTGTCACTACAGTTGTCCTCAGTGCATTAATTTTACTGGGCACCCCCATTGCTATCCATTCTGCAGCAGAAACAAGTTCCTCTTCATCCAATTCAACTTCATCAACCAAAAACAAGCCAGACGATAAACCGGAATGTCCTACTCCATCCGTAGATGCCGTCACACCGCAGGACGACATTTCATGATATTCAAAATAAGATGTTCAGATACTTTTCTGCTTCTGTGCGGATAATCTGCAAATCATCTTCATATCCCATGACTTTGCAAATGTAAAAAGCTTCACGATATCGTTCGACACTCTCCTCCTTTTTTCCAAGAAAGAAGTCGCATTCAGCTTCGATTTCCAAACACGAGTGAAGCACCTGATAATGTCCATATTTTATACATGCTTCTTTTCCGCATCTTGCCACCTTTGCGCCTTCCTCATACTTTTGCGACAAATCCAACGATCTAGCAAAATTATACAAAACCAAGGGAAGCATCCTGTTTGAAGTAACCGTTTCCGGAAGATGCCTTCTTATATATTGAAGCAGTCGATAGAAAATATCGGCTGCTTTTTCGTTGTCACCGCTCAAAGAATACGCATTTCCAATTTGATTGACCAGTTTCATTTCATCCAATGTAAAGAGAAAGTCTTCAATTTTGTCCAGTTGAAAATCCGGTATGGTCATCCGAATGGCTTGCACCAACATTTGAATTCGCTCGTCATTTGAATATCTTTTATCCAATCCTCCCAAAAGGACTTTCGATCGAAGAATAAACTGTTGTGTGATTTGATCATCTGGCTTTACAATTTTCTCAAGCTGACTTATTTTGTCAAAGCCATCCTCAACGCGCTTTAGCGCATTACAGGCAACAATTTCTTTCTTGAGTGCTTCTATTTCCAGTTCTTCCGGTGTTACCAGCGCATAATACCGGTCATCCGGCAGACCAAGGCGCTGTAGAATCGCATTGATTCGATTTCGGCTGGGAGTCTGTTTTCCGTTTTCAACTCTGGACAATGTAACAGATTCACAAATGCCTGCACAGACCTGCTCCTGTGTCAACCCGAGATCTAAACGCCGCTGGCGGATATACTCACCCAATTTGTAATTCTGCATTTAGCAACTCCTTCCAAACTTTAGTATTGCCATAATTGTAATATACTAGATTTTGTACATGTGTGCAAGCGTCTCTTGTGCAAACCTGTCGTCCCATGTAATTTTTTCTTACACCAGACGATATGGTCAATCGAAACTTTTTGTGATAAAATACCGGAACAGCAGATGAAATGCATTCTAAGCTCTTTGATATACACATGGAGGAAACAATGATACACTATCTGAAAAAGCAATGGAGGCTCAGTACCCTCACCGGCTTGTTTGCCATCATCGCCTATGGTGCTCAGGCTCTGATTCAACTTGCCTTGATGAAGGTTTTTGATGCCGTTGTATTGCTGGATCTGCGAAGTACTATCTTTTGGACGGCAGCCGATCTGGCCTGTTGGGGGAGCTATCTTCTTTTTACTGCTTTACAGGAACATTGTCAGGCCAAAACTATTCGCGCTTTGAACAATACAGTACGAGATGAGTTGTATCACTCCTTCCTGCGCAAGAGCCATACCGATTTTCATCAGTTCGACACCGGCGAATATCTCGCCCGGTTGACCAATGATGTGAAGCAATTAGAACAGCTTGCTTGGATTCCCTTCTTCGGCTGTGTAGGCAAAATTGCGCAGATCGTGTTCAGCGTTTTGGGGCTCGCCTTTTTGCATTGGTCGCTGGTTGTTTTTTCTGTGATCACAGCAGTTGTCCTTTGGCTTTCCCCAAAACTGTTCCAGAAAAAGTTGGAACTATTGGGACAAAACTGCGGTGTGCAGCAGACTGCCGCCATCAACCATTTGAAGGACCTTCTGACAGGCTTTGACGTACTCCAGTTTTTTGGCAGAGGAAATCTCTTTCTCCAGCAGGGAAATAGGATCAGCGATGACATTGAAAAGCCCAGTTGCCAACTGAGCTATGGCAAATCTCGCATGGAGGCGTTGATTGGCTTTATCAACGTCGCACTTCAGCTCGGCTCGCTTGTGCTGATTGCTGCGCTGACCAGCATGGGACTTGTCACCACAGGCACACTTGCCGGTGGTGTCAATCTGATCGGAGGCGTGGCAAACGGCTTTAACAGTTTGGCCGGTTTGCGTCTCTCCCTCTCAGCCAGCAAGCCCTACTTTTGCAAGCTGTCAACGGTCGATACTGATTCCAAATCGGAAGAGATTGCCCCTATGTCACCGCTGAAAGCCTCCATTACGGTAGATAGAGTTTCTTTCTGCTATGATGAGAAAAAGCCCATCCTGAAAGATGCCTCCTTCCGCTTTGAAAAGGGCAAAAAGTATGCCCTGACAGGACCCTCCGGCTGTGGAAAATCCACTCTGCTCAAGCTGCTTTTGGGCTGGCTGCCGGACTACATCGGTACGATTTCGTTTGACGATGTGGACATTCACACCGTTACACCCGCTCAGCTCCAGCAACAGATGAGTTACATTGAGCAGAATGTGTTCCTGTTCAATACTACGATTCGGGAGAATATCACACTGGGTGAAGATTTCTCGGAAGAGCAGCTGCATGCGGCCATTCAGGGCAGTGCCCTTGCCGCAGATTTGGCCGCCATGCCAGATGGCCTTGACACCGTTGTAGGTGAGGATGGCAGTAATCTTTCCGGCGGTCAGAAGCAGCGTGTCGCCATTGCCCGTGCCCTAATTCACAATCGCTCCATCCTGCTGGTGGACGAGGGCACCAGTGCGCTGGATCAGAAAAACGCCGACCTTGTGGAAAAGAGCCTGCTGACCAATCCCGACCTGACACTGATCCTCATCAGCCACCACCTGTCGGCAGAGCGCCGTGCGCAGTTCGACCATGTGTATGAGCTGACACCTGTAACGCAATGATTGCCCTGTAATTTCCCCTCAAATCGCAAATATGCCCTGCATGCCGATCAATGCCGGTGTGTGGGGCCTTTTGCAGTGAAACCGAGACACTCCACAAGGCTGCTCATAACTGGGCACCGCCTATCCAAGTGCCCAGCTGAGAAGATTCCAAAGAGCCGCAGAATGCTCTTTGGCACACGACTTTGCTTGCAAAGTCTAGTGTGTTACACCTTGGTTCCGGCTGATGCGGAAAAGGGGCTGCGAGAGGCTCCGGCAAGCACCTGTTCTGTGGCAGAAGGATGCGCGGATGGGCATGGCAACTAATGGTTTCTGCCCACCCAGCGCAGGCTTTCAGAGGAACCAATGGTGTACGTTCTCCTTCCTGCCGCAGCAGCGTTTCTTCTATAAGCCGCAAGGCAAATGATCAACGTCTGTGCTTTCCCCGGTTGCCTGCAAGTGTCCCCGGTTTTAGCATTGCCGTTTTATAAAGAATCTTCTTTATCAGCTTTCTTTCATCCTCTGTCAGCTTATCGTAGTTGATGCCGATTGCCTTCAATGCCGTTCGGATCTTCTTTTCATCCGCAGACCCTTCAAGTTTCTGTGCATCCTCCAGTTCCTTCATCAAGTTATCGACCATTGCACCATCCGAAGTGGTCTTGTCCTTGCGGTGTTCCGTCTTGATGTTCTTCAGGATATCCACCAGTTCATCATACAAAACCCGGCCAAAGTACTCATCTTCATCAATCTGCCCCAGCTTCAAGGTGCTCATGTACAGATCATTTTCATCTGCTGCATACTTCTTTTTCAGCATTTGCCGCGTTGCTTCCAAACCGGCATTGAGGTTTTGAATGTTTGCGCTGACATATCCATCCACATAGATTTCCAGATCGGTCATGAACCGCTGGAAATTCTCATGCACGATCAGTTCGCACAGCAGCCGATGATTGAATTTTCCATTCCTTAATACGTCCACTGCGCCATCGCTCAGATGCAAGTCCGAAAGGACTG